>Ga0074193_1001303_pt1 | contig 31647 bp, 28 predicted proteins | sample EPASupsiteHSE605_FD_64523 | JGI IMG/M metagenome (GOLD analysis project Ga0074193, IMG submission 64523) | Bioremediated contaminated groundwater from EPA Superfund site, New Mexico - Sample HSE6-05 | ecosystem: Environmental > Aquatic > Deep subsurface > Groundwater > Contaminated ... | reverse complement strand
GATTGTGGCAGAGCGGAAATCGCCAGGGAGAGAAGGATAAAAGTAAGTATCAGTCGCATAAAAAAAGCTCCCATTTGGGGAGCTAAAGATAATCATTTTGGGAAAAACATCAGTTTTCGGGCTGTTCGTCCCAGCAAAATTCCTTAATCAGATCAAAGGCTCCTTTCAGACCAAGCTCAAAAGCTTTTTTCCAGTCGGCACAGGCACCTTCCTTATCTCCAAGTTCGCCTTTTACAATGCCGCGGAGGTCATACACTTCAGCATAGCTGGGTTGCAGTTCCAGTGCTTTGTCATAATCGCGGATGGCACCTTCAAAATCCTTAATATGGTATTTACACAAACCTCTGTAGGCAATCGCCTCGGCGTGATCGGGATTGATTTCAATAATCTTTGAAAATATCTGAATGCCCCCTTTGTAATCTTTCACCGAAATGCGATTGTACCCTTTTTTCAAAAGGTCGGTTTCTGTCTCGCTTCCCGTCAGCTGAACACTTTGTTTGCAGCTACCCAGGGCAATGATCAGGATCATTAGCGGGAAAAGTATCTTTTTCATTTTTAACAGATTGGTAATGTCTCCGTTTGTACGATAAAATCAATTTTCGGTTTCAAAGATATGAAAAAATCTATTAATGAAACAATTAAAGGTTTTTAAAATGCTTAAAAAAAGGCAGAAAGATCCTGAAATACTGATGTTTATTCATGTTTTCTGTACAAATGGCCAGGGTGAAGCCTAATGAAAACGACGTCAAAGAAAATAATTTTTACCTTTACCCGTTGTTTCACACAAATTACTTTCGGTGAAAATTCATCTGCTTCTGCTTTTGCTTGGTGTGTCAATGGCTGTTTCTGCTCAGAATGGCGCAAACCGTGTATTCTCCTTTCTTGATTTGTCCAACAGTTCAAGGTTGACAGCGCTGGGTGGTAATATGGCCAGCATTCACGACAACGACGTGAGCCTGGTACTGGCAAATCCTTCCTTCATCAGCGATTCGATGCATACAGACCTTGCCCTCAATTACACCGATTATTACGGTGGAATCAATTATGGTTTTGTTACATATTCCCACACCTTCAAAAAAGTTGGCAGCTTTGCCGGCTCGGTGCAATATCTCAATTATGGTACTTTTACCGAAACCGACGAATATGGCTATCAGCTTGGCGAATTCAACGCCTATGATATGGCCGTTACAGTGGGCTGGGGACGCAAACTGGCCGACCATTTTTCAATCGGCGCCAATGCCAAAATGATTTATTCCGACCTGTATCAGGTGGTCTCTTCTGGTGTGGCCATCGATGTTGCAGGCAGCTATTTTGACGATAAAAAATTGTTGAGTGCTACTTTGGCTGTTCGCAATGCCGGCCGACAGCTCAACACCTATGTAAGTGGTGTTTCCGAACCGCTTCCATTCGATGTTCAGCTGGGCGTTTCGAAACGACTGCTGCATATGCCGCTGCGTATTTCGGTGCTGGCGCATCATCTGTATAAATGGGACATCCGCTACAACAATCCGGCTGATGCCGAATACGATCCTTTGACCGGCTTGTTGATCGAAGAAAGAAAACTCAGTGCTTTCGGCGATAAACTGATGCGGCATTTTGTAATTGGTGCCGAATTGTCTCCTTCGCGATCCTTTAGTCTCAGACTTGGATATAACTATCAACGTCGCAAGGAAATGGTTGTGGCTTCGCGCTTGTCTACCGTTGGTTTCAGCTGGGGATTCGGATTCCGGATAAAACAATTGTACTTCAGTTATGCCCGCAGCGCCTATCATCTGGCAGGCTCACCCAACGTGATTACACTCACGTCAAGCATTTCCGACTTTTTGAAATAAGCGGATACTCCTTTTTGAAAAAAATTTAGAAGATCTTTCAGGCCTTATTCTCACTGGCTTTGCGCATTTCGTATGCCTGATATTGTTCAAACGGATTTTGATGATACACATCGCAAAGCTCCTTGTACAGCGGCGATCCGGAGTTGGCCAGATAATCGGGCCGTTCAAAAAACAATTCCGAAGAAACGGCAAAATATTCATGCATGTTGCTGTAGCCGTATTCGCGCAACAGATTGTGGCGGTGTTCGGGGTGAATGATTTCAGCTTTTGCGCGCAGGAACACAGGTTTGAGCGTCATCAGTAAATCGCTGTAGTGCGTGTCTTTTTCAATAATTTCAATGGCAAAGGCATGCGCCAGTTCATGCAAACCCACATTGCGTCCGTCGGTCGAGTCACGCAGACCAATTTCAAAATCTTCCCACGACAGACAAATCATTCCGTTGATATCTACTTCGCCTTTGTATTGCCGCTTGGTGCGCGGATCGAAATAGTGGGCCGGAAATATTTTTATTCTGTTCAAATGATCCAGAACACTGATGCGCAGTCCAAAAGTAATTTGAACAAAAGTGGCCGAAATCAGCACCACATGACGAATTTCGAGTTTAAAACCATTTTGCGGATAAAAACAGGTTGAGTAATTAAACCTTAAAACACGTTTGACAAATTCCTTTTTTTGTTCATCCGTTAATGTGCGGAAAAAATACATTTCTTTTTCCAGAATCTGTTCAATCTCGGCGTTTTTTCCTTGCAGCGGCAATATTACACCCGGGTCATATTCATCATCACTGCTGGGTGTAAGGAAAATGGTCGGGAAACGGAGCTTCAGATAAATAATTCCACCAGCAAACAGTACGAATATCAGAATGGCATAAATATCATTCATGGGCAGTCTACAACATCGAGGCTCTGAAAATATCGGGAAAATGTTCTTTCAACAATTCAATGTCCGAAGGAACATCGACAGAATGGCCCCGGTAGCGGGTTTCAATCACTTTTATTGAAAAACCGTTTTCGAGCCAGCGCAACTGTTCAAGCGATTCGGCTTTTTCAAGCGGCGAAGGCTGCAGTCGTATGAGCTGTGCAAGTGTTTTAATGCGGTATGCATACACACCTATATGTTGGCGGAAGGGATATTGTTCGAACAAAAACTTGTCGCGGCGCGGACTGCGGATAAACGGAATGATAGAGCGGCTGAAATACATGGCGTTTCCGGCCACATTAACAACCACTTTCATACAGTTTTCCGAAAACAGATTTTCATCCGAATCGAAGGGTTGAACCAGGGTGGCAATGTTTACAGATGGATCTTTAAATGCCGAAGCCAGCTGATCGATAATGACAGGATCAATAAAAGGTTCATCGCCCTGAATATTGATGACAACCGTATCGGGATCTGTTTCAACAGCGCCGGCCAGCAGAGCCGCTTCGAAGCATCGGTCGGTGCCGCTCGGATGATTCGATCCTGTCATGATTGCGCGTCCGCCAAAGGCTTCCGCTTTCTGAATAATGCGAGTGTCATCGGTGGCAATCACCAGTTGCGAAAGACTTTTTGCTTTCGATGCATTTTCGTACACCCATTGTATCATGGGCTTCCCTGCAATGATGGCAAGCGGCTTTCCGGGAAAGCGCAGCGATGCATAGCGGGCCGGTATAACTCCTATAAACTGCATATTAAAAAAGTCCGAATAATTCAGCGTTTATTTTGTCGATGATAATTCCAAGATCTTCTTTGCTCTCGTGAAATTTCACTTTTTCCACATCGATGATCAGCAGTTTGCCATCTTTATACTCGTTAATCCAGCTTTCGTAGCGCTCGTTCAGACTTTTTAAGTAATCAAGGCGAATGGAAGCTTCATAATCGCGTCCACGTTTCTGAATCTGATTCACCAGTGTCGGCACATCGGCGCGGAGGTAAATCAGCAGGTCTGGTGCCTTGATAAACGATACCATCAGTTCAAAAATGGATTGATAGGTGGCAAAATCGCGCGAGGTCATCAATCCCATGTCGTGCAGGTTAGGTGCAAAAATGCAGGCGTCTTCGTAAATAGTACGGTCCTGAATAACATTCTGTGCTGTACGATGCAATTCTACAATCTGACGAAAGCGGCTGTTCAGAAAATATATCTGCAGGTTGAACGACCAGCGTTTCATGTCTTCGTAAAAACTGGTCAGATACGGATTGGTGTCTACGTCCTCGTATTGGGGAGTGTATTTGTAATGTTTGGCCAGCAGCCCCGTGAGGGTGGTTTTTCCGCTGCCAATATTTCCGGCGATGGCTATGTGCATGGTGTGTGTTTTATTCAGGGTGCTAATTTCAGATTTTTATTTCAAAAAAGAAAATATTATTTCGATTTTCACTTTCGTTTACCGTTTTCGGAACAGGAATATTTTGTTTTCAGATAACACCACCATCCATGGCGTTGAAACGACAAAGCTGCTGATGTTTTTTATTCCGGTTTCCAATAATGCTGTCTCATGCAGTTTTGTATGATAAGCAGAAATGCTGTCATTGCGCAGCGAATACAAAATGTCGCCGTTAAACGACCAGCATTTTGCAGGCTCACTGAACCGGAGTTGCATGTTGCCGAAAAGATCGAACAAACAGGCCGGACCGCTGCGTTGTGCAATCATTAGCCGGGAGTCCGATTCCATCATGACATCGGGTGAAAATTCCACATCATTGACAACAAGGCTCAGATTGGTTTTTGATGTGGTGGACAGTTGTTCCGATATCCGCACCAATTCCATGTTTGAAGAGGATAGTGTCCAGAAGGAATTGTCATACGATCCACAAAGCAATGCAATATCGCCGGTTTCGAGCGAAGTAAAGTCGATGGAATTTATTCTGGCCAATTGCGCATTGTAAATATCAGCAATCTGTAAGTCGCGGTTAAAGACAACTATTTTATATGGATTCGATGCATCAATCTGCCATTCGCTGCTTTTGGTCTTGCGGCCCGGAATCGACACCGGCGCGCCCGTTGTGTCGTATTTAATCAGCGAACCATTCTCCAACACCGCATACACTGCGCCTTTCGGATCAACCGAAAAAGCCACAGGGGTTTCAGCAGGTTGTATAACCTGCACCTGCTGCTGATCCTGAGCAAATGCGGTCATTACCGGCCAAAGCAGAAGAATAATGATAACCGAAAAATGTTTCATAGAATGAATCAGTCAAAGTTAATAATTTTTTTTGATCATCCCTTTTTATACCTGTATGCATCAAAAGATATAATTTTCAAATGAATGCTTCATTCTACAAAGAATAGAGCGTGGTATAGATTCTACTTTTTTGAACACGGATTTACACGGGTTGGACGGATGAACACGGATATCGTGTGTGCAAAAGCCGCTATCAGCAACGCAACGCCGTTGTGTTGATTCATTTCAGCAAATTGAATTACGCAAGCGTGCTTGCAAATTCATTAGCTGAAATGAATAACGGCTTTTGCATTACGTGTTATTAAGCAATTATTTTACCTGCCCGTTGCAGGCTGATCCGTGTAGATCCGTAAAACCCGTGTCAGCCGAAGGCTGATCCGTGTTCTATTAGTAGAAACTTTTCAAATACCTCCTGACAAATATAGCTGGTGTTATTACGGATCTTCAAATAATTCTTTTTTGGTGCATTGTTTTACTGCAGATATTGTTTTTTTTGTATTTTTGCACCCCGCGTTAACGACACCGGAAAAACGAAACACTTTCACTCTACGATTTCTGATTTCATGTTTTGCATTTCATATTTCGTATTTTGCATTTCGTCTTTCGTATTTTTTTGGTTTCTTGATTCACTTGCCCGAGTGGCGGAATAGGTAGACGCGCTGGTCTCAAAAACCTGTGAGCGCAAGCTCGTGCCGGTTCGATCCCGGCCTCGGGTACAAAGAGAGAATATCCTTGGATTTTCTCTCTTTTGCTATTTGATTATCGTGCCGGCCTGTCTAACCAGCGTTAGCCAGGTAGATTCGATCCCGGCCTCGGGTACAAAAGTGTCACACTGCATTTTGTTGTGTGACTCTTTTCATTTTGATCAGCCATAAGTTTCAGGTCCGGCAATCCCGATTTTGCTATATTTGCTCCGTAAACCCCCCGACATGAAAAGACTTTTTTTGCTGCTGTTTTTATTGCCAATCGCGCTCTGTGCGCAGAAAGAGACAAAACACACCTTTGCACTCGATTCGGTTCATTTTTTACTCGATGGTAAACCGTTTCAGATTATTTCAGGCGAAATGCATTATGCGCGCATTCCCGCCGAATACTGGCGTCACCGTATGCAAATGGCCAAAGCAATGGGTTGCAATACCATAGCCACTTATGTTTTCTGGAACTATCATGAGACAACGCCCGGTGTATTTGATTTTACTACGGATAACCGCAACCTTGCGCAGTTTCTGAAAATAGCCAAAGAAGAAGGTTTGTGGGTGTTGCTGCGTCCGGGTCCGTATGTGTGCGCCGAATGGGATCTGGGCGGCCTTCCGCCGTACCTGCTCAGTCTTCCCGATATAAAACTGCGCTGCATGGACGGGCGCTATATAGCTGCTGTCACCCGGTATATTGAACATCTGTCGGCAGTGGTAAAACCTTATCTCATCACCAATGGCGGTCCGGTGCTGATGGTGCAGGTTGAAAATGAATATGGCAGTTATGGCAACGACCGCACCTATATGAAAGTACTGAAAGGCGCATGGGAAGCCAATGGTATTGATGTGCCTTTTTATACATCCGATGGCGCAACAACCTATATGCTCGAAGCAGGAACATTACCGGGTTGCGCTGTAGGCCTCGATCCATGCGGTAATCAGGGCGATTACGATCTTGCCCGAAAAATGAATCCGGGTGTGCCTGTGTTTGGCAGCGAAATTTATCCGGGCTGGCTGACACACTGGGGCGAGCAATGGCAACGTCCCGACACGGCTGATGTGATGCAGCAGGTACGCTTTCTGCTGGACAATAAAATTTCATTCAACCTGTATGTGTTGCATGGTGGTACCAACTTCGGATTCACAGCCGGAGCCAATTCCGGAGGGAACGGTTATCAACCCGATGTCACCAGCTACGATTACGATGCACCTATCAATGAGCAGGGGCAGGCAACAGCGAAATACTACGCTTTGCAAAAAGAAATTCTGAAATACAAATCCAAAAAGGAAAAACATTTTCCAATGCCCGATCCGATACCGGTGATGGACATTCCGGAAATTGAAATGAACACATATGCATCACTGTGGAAGTCGCTTCCGGAGCCATTGACCATGGTACAGCCACAGCCATTCGAAGCCTTTGATTTGTATTACGGATTTGCCGTGTATCAGACCACACTGATTGGTCATAAGTCGGGAAACCTCATGATTACTGACCTGCATGATTTTGCTACCGTTTTTCTCGATGGAAAATTTATTGGTACAATTGATCGTAGCAAAGGCGAAAACTCCATTCAACTTCCGGAATCAGGCAGCAAAAATCCGGTTCTGCAAATATTAGTAGAGGGCATGGGTCGCATCAATTTTGCACAACAGCTCATCGACCGAAAGGGAATTACAGAGCGGGTTTCGCTGAATGGCATGACCTTGATGAACTGGCAGGTATATCCGTTGCCGATGGGCCTGTCGTTTGTTCAGTCGTTGCAGAAATCATCTTCAGAAGAGCGACCCGGCGTTTTCTTCAAAGGAACTTTTTCGTTGGAGAAAACAGCGGACACCTATTTCGATTTGTCGCAATATACCAAAGGTGTGATCTGGATTAACGGACACAACCTGGGTCGTTACTGGAATGCAGGACCGCAGCATAGCTTGTACTGTCCGGCTTCGTGGCTGAAACAAGGAAAAAACGAAGTAATTATTTTTGATCTGATTCAGACCGATCCAAAACCCATCAAAGGTGTGAAAACACTGGAATAATCAAGGCTACAATTTAATCAAACGAAATCAGCAACTGATTATCGTCTTTCTTTTTCTTTTCCTTTTTCGGAACTTTTATTTTGGTCGTTTCAGGCGCATCGGGAATTACCGGAGACTCAGTAATGACCGGCGTTTCGGGCATTTGTGGAATGTATGGACTTTCAACAGGATTTACCTCACCGGTTGATTCAGAATCTTCTGTATGTGGCTCTGCAACTACGTTTTTAACAGGTGTGTCGTCTTCCAGCTCGTAATGAGGGACAATAATCAAATCGTCACGAACATCGCCCGGATCAACAATCATGGCTTTAATACGTTCGCGGATCAATGATTCCTTTTTTGATTTTTTCGAATCAGAATCCGGCTTTTTACCAACAGCTTTTTTAGCTGCTGTTGATTTTTTAGCATCGTTTTTAGCCGGCACTTTCGCCTTCGCAGTTGCTTTCTTAGTCGTTTCTTTTTTATCCGGTTTTTTTGTCGTAGCCATATCTGTGTAATTTTCAGCATTCAAAATTACAAAAAAAACGTGAGGTGGAAAATGTGTTGATACAGAAGACTTTTGAAAAGCTGTTCAATGAAATTATTCGGCGCTTCGATTTTTAATCACATTCATTTTTTTATCAACGCCGGTTCCCGATAAACGCAGAAAGTAGATTCCATCGGGAATAGCAGGAAGGTCAAACTGCGCTGAAGTTCCGGCTGCAAGTGTAAATGCGGGCGACATGTACACCTGTTTCCCGGTCATGTCATACAGCTCGAGTGAAACAGGATACAGAATTTCCAATTCGGTTGATACATTCAGTTGCTGATTGAAAAAGGTGTTGACAGCAATGCCGGGTGTTGGATTTTCATTAATCACACTGAGCGTTTTCGAATAATTTTCATTACCATCAAAATCTACCTGTTTTATGCGGTAATAGGTAATGCCTGTTTCGCTGTTTTTATCAGTGTATGAATATTCAACGGGTGTATTGCTGTTGCCCGAACCCGGCACAAATGCTATGGTGTTGAATATTTCTTCGTCAAAACTTTTTTGAATTTCGAAATGCTTGTTGTTTGTTTCGCTCACGGTTTGCCATTTCAGCTTGATGTCTCCGTTTATTTCATCCAGGGTAAAATAGCCCCACTCAACCGGCAATGTTGTGGTCGGAAACAGGCTGATGGCCGCATAACAGGCGTCGCTTGGTGCTGCCAGTGTTCCCGGATTGGCATCGTACGGAATACACAATACGCGGTAATGTTCGCCAATATTGCTTCCAAAATTAATCACCACACTCGTTGTTCCCTGGCCCGACACAATACATGGATCAGAGCCATTGGGACATGCCGCTTCGATGACCACCGGCGGCGTACGATCTATACAGCGCACCATCCATTTATAATAGGTGGCATACGTTGTAGGTGTGATGTTGTATGTGTAGTCAGTATTGATGGATGGATTTGGCTCTCCTGTAATCGTGCCGCCCGCAAGTTCACTGATGCGGCAATCTTCGCAGAGTACTTTGATGTGATCGACGCCTTCTACCGGGCTGGAGCAACTTCCACCTCTGCTGAGTTTGATTTTGATATTGGCCGCGGAGGGAAGTGAATATGCGGCAAAATGCCACAATCCGTCCGGGAAATAATAATTCACGGGTCGTTGTGTCCAGGTATAACCCTGTCCGGTTGAAGTATATAATTCAGGCGCATACATGTCGTAACTTTCATCAAAAGTGTTGTCGTAATTCCCGGCAGTACAGGGATATTTAGCCATGTATGCGAACTTTATCATGGGATTGGTGCAGGAAGAAGTGTTCAGTTCTTTGGTGATAATCTGCGAAGCTCCGCTTGAATTGCAGAATTCAAAGCCTGTATAGAATGCTGCAAAGTAATCGGACCACGTTCCGGTAGTATTGCCAACCCCGTTGCATCCGTTATTCCATAAGTAGGTATATGCTGACGAAGATGACCTGTATGAATGATAGGGGACAGTTACACCAGTGGTAGAGTAATTACCTGTTGTAACAGGTCCGTACCATTTATTTGTTGTAAAATTCTCGGTATAGGTTGTTGCTCCTGAAATGCTGGGCACTGCAACACTGGTGGGACCAAGGTCATCCACTACAAGATTGTCTACTGAAATCCAGTTTGTTGATGAGGCATTGGGAAAATACATCAGAACCGCAATGTTCTGACCGCCGCAAACATGACTTTCAAGTTGCAGAACTTGATTTGTGCAACCGCTGTTTGATGCAGATGATGTATTTGGTGTAATGGTTCCCCACAACACCCATCCGTTGTTGTTTGGATTTAACCGGTCCCAGCTGCAGGCTCCGGTTACTAAATAATAAACCTGAATGGTGCCGGCTGTTGTGTTTACTCTGCGGCTGTCAAATGATAAACGGATTCCTTTTCCCTGAGGAACATTAATTGTGTTTGTTTCAACATATGCATATGTTGAAGACGTGTAATACACATAACTGCCGCAGGCCCATGTCCAACCTGCATTCCTGGTCATGTTCGATGTTGTGTAAAAACCAGTTGTTCCACTCTCAAAATTCTGGCTCCACAGTGTAGCAGATTGTGCACTGCAAAAAACACCAATAAACAAAAGAAAAGCACTGAACCCCCTCATATGCTGAATTTTAATTCCAGCAAATATATGAAACATTTCTACATATTCCACTGTTTGGCAGTGAAATAACAAAAAACCTCAAAAGAGGGTGTTTTTAACCGCTAAAACAGCTTGATAATGTCGTTCAGATTGGCCCAGACAATGAGCGCCATCAAAATGGCAAAACCGATGTATTGTGCAATTTCAAGAACCTTTTCCGAAGGTTTGCGGCCGGTGATCATTTCAATCAGAACAAACATCACGTGGCCGCCATCCAGTGCAGGAATAGGTAAAATATTCAATACCGCCAGCATCAGCGATAAAAATGCGGTCAGGTTCCAGAAGGCCTGCCAGTCCCATTCTCCGGGGAAAATTTTCCCCATGGTAATGAACCCGCCAACATTTTCGTAAGCACGAACGTCTTTATTGAACATCAGTTTCAGCTGTTTCCAATACTCCGAAATTTTTGTACCGGCCTTGCTGATACCTGCGGGAATGGCTTCGAAAAACGAATACGTGCGTGTTCCAACACCAAAAAACTTCGTCATGTCCGAAACAGGAACTACTTCTATAAGCCCTTTGTCACTGACTTTCACTTTGTAGTTCACCGTGTCTTTTCCACGCATGGCTGTCAGTGCAATCTGTTTGTTTTTATTGGCACCGGCAACTTTTTTAAATTCATCGTGAAACTCAATGGGCTGGCCATTGACTGCAATAATGCGGTCGCCCGGTTTCATGCCGGCATTTTCATTCAGAGTTCCTTTTCCAACCTGATCAATAATCATCGGAATGCGCGGCAGAATCAGGTCTGCACGCTCCGACTCAATCAGCTTTTTTACAAAATCGGATGGGACATTCAATACTTTTACCGAATCATTTCGCTCAATGGTAATGCTGGTGGCGTTTTCGAGCAATATGGTCGGAACAATATCGAAGAAATCTTCAATAACAATATCGTCTACTTTAAGTACTTTATCTCCATTGCGCAATCCGATTTCCTGCGCCAGTGTGTCAACAGCAATACCATTTTTTACTTCACTGTTTGGAAGAAATTTCTCACCCCAGACGGTCAGTGTCATGGTATAAATAACCATGGCCAGCAAGACATTCATGACCACGCCGGCCACCATGATAATGAATCGCTGCCACGCTTTTTTACTGCGGAATTCGTGAGGTTGCGGTGGCTGCTTCATCTGTTCTTTGTCCATCGACTCGTCAATCATTCCCGAAATTTTCACATAGCCACCCAGTGGCAACCAGCCAATACCATACTCGGTTTCACCACGTTTGAATTTCAGCAGCGAAAACCAGGGATCAAAAAACAGATAGAATTTTTCAACCCGTGTTTTAAACATTTTTGCAGTGATATAATGCCCGAATTCGTGCAGAATGACAAGAATGGATAAGCTGAAAATGAGTTGTGAGATTTTGATGAAAATTTCCATATTACAGATGATTCAGTGATTGACAATACGTACGTGTTTCTATGTCAAGGCGAATATAATCTTCGATTGACAATGGTTTGGTGTGAGCCATGTTTTTCATGGCCATTTCCGACATGTTTTGCATACCCCTAAATGAAATCTGATTATTCAGAAACTTATGTACAGCAATTTCATTCGAGGCATTGAGTACGCAGGGCATGCCTCCTCCGGCTTCCAGAGCCTCGTAGGCCATGGACAGATGCCGGAAGGTTTTGGTATCGGTTTTTTCGAATGTGAGCGATTGAATTCCTTCGATGCCCGATGTTTGAAATGGTGCGGCAATGCGTTCGGGCCAGGTGAGCGCATATAATATCGGCAGCCGCATGTCGGGCCGGCTCATTTGCGCTTTCACCGATCCGTCAACATATTGAACCATGGAATGAATGATGGATTGCGGGTGCGTAATCACATCAATTTTTGATGCAGGAATATTAAATAACCAACGAGCTTCGATCACCTCAAAACCTTTATTCATCATGGTTGCAGAGTCGATGGTGATTTTATTTCCCATGCTCCACACCGGATGTGCCAGCGCTTCCTGTACAGTTACATTCTTCAGCTGTTCAGCGCTGTATCCACGGAAAGGCCCGCCCGATGCGGTAAGTATGATTTTTTCAACCGTTGAAGTGTCTTCGCCCTGCAGGCATTGCATGATGGCAGAATGCTCGCTGTCGATGGGAATTATCGGTGCTTTGTTTTCAATGGCCAAGCGTGTAATCAGCTCTCCGGCTACAACAAGCACTTCCTTATTGGCTAATGCTAGTTTTTTTCCGGCTTTCAGTGTTGCGTAAGCCGGCTCCAGACCTGCGATTCCAACCAATGCAAGCACAACAGTATCCACGGAGTCAAGTGTGCAGACTTCTGCAATCGAAGAACTGCCACAGAAAACTTTAATATCGGTGTTTTTCAGCGCTTCAGAAACCTGGTTGTATTTGCTTTCATCTCCAATGACGACGATGTTGGGATTAAATTCAAGTGCCTGTTGTATCAGTACATCCGCCTGTTTACCGGCAGTCAGTATTTCTGCAGAAAACCGCTCGGGGAAACGTCTGCACACGTCAAGTGTCTGCAATCCGATTGAGCCTGTTGAACCCAGTATAGCCAGTTTCTGCATCATTATAAGGAAATATAATTTTCAGGATTAACGGGTTGCAGATCAATCCAGAGTTCAAAATGCAAATGAGGCCCGGTTGTGTTTTCGCCCGAATTGCCAATAATTGCAATCGGATCGCCGGCTTTTATGGTTTGGCCTTGTTTTACCGAGACTGACAAATTATGCATATACACCGAAACCACTTTTCCCGGATGCAGAATAATAATAGTGTTTCCTCCCGATAAAGTCCAGTCGGCAAAAACCACCATCCCATCACCAACGCTGCTGATGATGCTGCCTTTGGGTGCACCGAAATCGATGGCAAAATGTTTTGCAGTGGTTGAATAACGCTTGATGATTTGTCCTTTCACAGGTGGTAGAAAATACAGACCAGTGGCGTCGCTGTTAGCGGTAATGCCACCATGGGGCTCGCCGCTTGCATACGATGCACGGCTTTCGGTAATCAGGGTTGAATCGGCACTGCTGAGAACACCAATCAGATTGTCGAAATAGACCTGACGGGCGGACAACTCTTTTTCCAGACTGTCTGTTTTCAACGATAGTTTATAGACCATCTGGCGGTCTTCAACACTGCCGTAGCCGGGGATATACTCACGCAGAGGCGTGAAAGCAATCAGAAAAACGGTGCCGATAATCAATACCAGTGTGACAATGGTAATAACCACAAAAACGTTTAGCCGCGACAGCTTCAGAGAGAATTTTTCCTCAAAAGTGCTGTCGTTCATTATCACAAGCCGGTACGGAATCCGTAACTTATGCAGTAATCGCTTAAACGCGGTGTCTTTTTTCATGAACCCTTAATAGAAAGAGTTGCAAATATCGGTAAAATTTTTCAGTTGCCGACTTCTATGACAGGGATAAGGAATTTAAATTTGGAAAAAGTCCGGGAATCGCTGTTGCACATAGTACCGCTGAGTTTGATACAGCGTACCACAGAGGAATTACTTCAAAAGCCGAATTTTCAAAACACAACTACGTAATGTTCAATCAATGGCAGCAAATTGATTAAGGCTTTTGCCTGATTAAATCCGCTCTGTGTCACTATGTGTGTACTCCTGGCAACTCTGTGAAATTATAACACACGTACTTTGCTTTTAGAATGCGGCGTGGCATTATGCCTTCGTTTCTTCGCTGCCGTCCGACATTTCTTTCAGCTTCGATAAAACGGTGTTGATCTCGGTTTCGGTGTTCAGCAAACGCTTACGGCAGAATTGTATCAGCTCGGCAGCCCGTTTTACTTTTACAATCAGCTCGTCGGGATCCGGGGTGTCGTTTTCAATGGCATTCACAATGTCTTCCAGTTCAGCCATGGCTTCGGAATACTTTGGTTCACTCATATTTTATTTTTTTTGTTTTTCTGAACAATTGATTTTACGCGGCCTTCAGAGAGTATGGTTTCTATTTCGCTGCCTTCTTTCAATGCTTTGCTGCTTTTTACAATCTTTCCGTCCTGCAAAGTGATTGAATATCCGCGACGCAGAATATTTTGCGGATCAAGCATGTTGACTTTGCTTTCAAGAATGTCGAGTGCCGATTTTTCGCTGCGTATAATGGTTTGAAAATGCTGACTGAGTGCGGTGCTTAGCGTGTCGGTTTTGTGCTTCTGCATCAGAAAAATGCGCTGCGAAATGTTGCGGATATCTGCGCCCGTATTTTCAAGACTTGTCGTAGCGGAAACGATTTTCTGAAACGATTTTTGCTGAATGATATTACCGGCCTGTGTCAGAAAATCTTTTTGCTGCTGAAATTCATTTCTGGCGATTTCAGAAACAGTTTGTGCCATTTCCTGCAAAAATTGCTCCTGTTCGGCTAAAGTCATCAGGGCCTGCGCGCTCAGCTGCGATGCGATGTCCTGCAGCCGTACCAGCTGCTCCGAAAATTTTCCGATGATAAAATAAGCCACATCCGTCGGTGTTATTTTGTTGGTATGCGCAACCATCTCAGTCACTGTTTCGTTGGTGGAGTGCCCGATTCCGGTAATCACCGGCAGCGGACATTCGCACACAGCGCGGGCAAGTTCGTAATTGTCGTAACAGTCCATGCCGGTGTCATCGCCACCGCCTCGGATGATCAGAATGGCATCGAAATCGGCGCTTCGTTTTCCCAGCTGCTGAATTCGGGCACCAATGGTTTCGGCTCCGCGAGCGCCTTGCAGCACTGCCGTGAATAAAGTCATCTTTATTTTAAACGATGCCCCGGCAGAAAAAATAATATTCTTGAGATCGTGCAATCCGCGACTGGTTGCGGCACTGATGATGGCCAGCCGACCGGGAATTTCGGCAAGGGGTACTTGTTTGTTTAAGTAAAACAGGTTTTCTGCTTTTAATTTTTCAATGGTCTTTTTGCGTTCCAGCGCCATTTGCCCGAGCGTGTACTGTGCATCAATATCCATGATGCGGAGACGCATACCGTATTGCTCATGAAAGCGTATTTCGGCCCGGAATAAAATCTCAATTCCATCGGTAAGCTGTTTGCCCGTTACCTGACGGAAGTTGGTTGCAATCCGCTGCAGATCTTCGGCCCAGATCATCGACTGGCATTTTGCCGTTATTTTACCATTGACTTTCTCAACCAATTCCGGAAACGCATGTCCCGATGCCGAATAATGATTGAGTTTCAGCATATCGGCTTTAATCCACATGGGTAACGGAAACTCACGTGCAACCACCACCCGCACCTGCGATAGAACTTCGCTCAGTGTAAGAAATTGGCTCGTATTTCCACTTATTGCCATGCCTTGATTTTTGTTGTAAAGATAGGAAATTCGGAGTTCATAAAGTTCATAAAGTTTTAAAGTAGAAAGATGCTGTGATAAACTTTACAAACTTTAAACTTGATAACTTGATAACCTGATGGCTCGGGAAGTGTTGTGCCGTAAGCTCCAACGGCACCTTTATAAACTTTATAAACTTTCAACTTTTTACTTGTGAATAGTTGTGCTTTGTGCCTCAAACATCCGTAAAATCCTGATTCCTTCGGCGCGGCTCAAATCCCGAATCGCTGATGAGCTGCAGCATTTCGTCTTCATTCATGCGGTACGAAGCACCAGCCGATGACACCACATTTTCTTCAATCATGATGCTGCCCAAATCGTTGGCGCCCGCATACAAACACATGGCAGCAGTGATTTTTCCAACCGTCAGCCACGAAGCCTGTATGTTTGAAATGTTGTTTAATATCAGTCTGGCTGTGGCAATCAGACGTATGTATTCAACCGGCGTGACACTTTTGCTTACCAATCCTGCTTTTTCCAATGCCGTGTCTTTTCCGTAAAAAGGCCATGGAATAAACGACAGAAATCCGGGTACATCTGCTGGTTTTTCATGTTGCAGCGATCGAATACGTATCATATGATCAATGCGCTCTTCCATGGTTTCAACATGACCAAACATCATCGTGGCCGATGTAACCAGTCCGATTTTGTGTGCAGCCCGCATCACTTCAAGCCAGCTGTTGGTGCTGATTTTAGAAGGTGAAACAATTTTCCTGACACGATCGCAAAGTATTTCGGCACCGGCGCCTGGCAGACTGTCGAGACCTGCATTTATCAGTGTTTGCAAAACATCATGGTGCGACATTTTTTCGGTGCGCGCCATAAAATCCACTTCTGCAGGACTTAATGCATGTAATTTTAATTCCGGAAATTCCGATTTCATCCAGCGAAACAGGTCACAATGGAAATTCAGATCCAGCGCCGGATTCAGTCCTCCCTGAAGCAGCAGTTGATTGCCGCCGAGTGCAAACAGTTCGCTGATTTTTTTGCGGTATTCTTCGCGTTTTGTGACATAAGCCGATGCACTGTTTTTTGAACAGCTGAAGTTGCAAAAACGGCATCCGGTGATGCATACATTCGATATATTGACGTTGCGGTCAATGATCCAGGACACTTTATTTTCGGAATGAAGCTTCATACGCATGGCATGTGCAGCCGAAATCAGTTGTGGCAATGGCGCATTCTGATATACAAACAAAGATTCCTCCGGTGATAATTCTTCATCGTGAAGCGGCTTTGCAAGTAATATGTCAATGTCGGTTTTCATTATTGTTATTTCCACCAGTTAGTGGGTATAAAGGAATAACTGGCTGTGAATTGTGCAAACATATTGTGCAGCGAATAGTCGATTTTTTTGTATTCATCAATAAAAACAGATTCCATTCCGAATGAAATACGCATATTGATATTGATGCGATCGCTTGCGTGAAAAGTTGTTCCAATCAGCGCTCCGTAATCGTAGCTGCGTGTGTTTTCGGCAAAATCGAGCACCTCTTCGCGCAGCGCCGGATCATATCCGACATATCCGACAGCAGTGGCGTGAGTTTCGGTTTGTGCAAGCCATCCGTAATATCCACCGGCCATCACCGACCATTTCGACTGTCCGATTTTATATGAAAGCAGCAGCGGAAATTCAAGATAGTAGTTGTCAAATGCGCCTTCAGCGGTGCCATTGAAGAAAGTTTCAACATCGAGCCAAATGTCGGGATACAGCGGATGCTGCATGTGATCGGTGTAGGGCATGCTGTCGAGCGGCGTTGTAAATTGCGCGCCTTTACGGTTGTACAGTATTTCTGCCTGTATGTTGAATTTTTCCGACAATTTATAATTGACAAAAACGCCCAGATTATGACAGGCCAGCGGTGTGCCTTTGGCTCCTTTGGGAATATTCCCAATTGGCAGCGGGGCACCCACATTGAATCCCAGTTTGGGACCAATGGTCAGATTCTGCGCAAATGAAAAATGCACTAATCCGTAAAAACAAAATATGGTCAGAAATACCCGCATTATTTTATCAGTTTTCCTCTGTACGTTTTCTTTCCTTCAGTAATGTGGTATATGTAAACACCATTTGCAAGACTTTGATTGGAAGCGGAAAACAATTCATCGGATGCTGTTGCTGAAAGGATGATTCTTCCGGATGTATCAAAAAGCTGAATGTTTCTTTCTGAAATTGTTCTGAATCTGAAATTCCAGAAATCGCCGTCGGCCCAGGCGTGGTCGAATGAATTTTCTTCGGCGTAGCCAACCGGATAAACCAGCTCCACATCATCAATCAGAAGCGTGCTTCCAATGCCGCCTTCAAACAGATCGCCATATTTACTCGATGCAAAAACAATGGCAATGGTGTCGGGCGTTTGTGATGAAACATAATTGAAATCGAGCTCGAACAATGTGTAAGCGCTAACAGAAGCAGCAGAGTACATTTCTGCGCGGGCAATTTCAACTCTCTGCGCGCCGTCCCAATACGAAAGGATGGCATAAATGGCGCATGTGTCGGGCACGGTAGCAGTTCCGTTGTTGTAATTTGCCGGCGTGTATTTGTAATATCCTTTAATTGATTCTGGTTTGTCAGTAAACGGAATACCGCGCAGTGCCTGCGAACTAAAGCCATCAGCAATAAATTTACCGGTGAAAAGATTCCCTGCAGCCGGAACACTAAAAATACTTTTTGTTTCAAGATGTGCTGCGTAACTACCGCCATGACAGTCGGTCGTACGCTCACAGCAAAAATCGTTTACAATGGTTGTTGCAGCATTTGAACTGGCCCATACATTGGTGGGCAGATTTTCCCAATAATAATTATTTGGGAACATAATGTTGTAATAGTTCTGATTCCAGTTTTCAAAGTTCAGTCCATCTACCTGTGAACCTTGTGCCAGTGCAGGTTTGCCAAAGCAAATGATACCGGCAAAAAAAAGTAATGTGTAGAATATTCTCATCAGAATGTTTTTGCGAAAATAACAACAATCGTTGAAATGATCTTCAGAATAGGAAATAATTACAAAATAAATGTCTGTTTTTTGATGAAATTACTCTTCTTTTTTGCACAGAAAAAGGGTCACATGCAGGTTTATAACCATATAAGTAAGAAATGCCAGAAATCCGGCAAGAAATGAATTGATAAAATCATACGGAACCGTCTTTGGGCCTGAGACCAGGAAAGCGAATATGGTTGAAAATAACACGGATAATATAAACAACAAAATTAATCCGATTAATATTTGCTTTTTTGTGTTGAAAGTGAATTTGCAAAATGCAGGAACGACTATAAACACCTGAAAAATAAAAGCTATCAGAAAACATACAGGCGCATAATACATGATGAAATATTTGTATTCAGGTGTCAAAACACTGAACTTACCGGCAAACAAAACAATGGTCAGCAAAACAAGTATTTCGACAAAAACCCCCGAAATAACAGGAAATACTACCATGACAATCTTCTCACTCATGACTCCGGTTCAAATTTTAATTGTACTCAATTCTACTGCAAAATAAGTAAATTTTCTTTTGATTATTAAATTGATTTTTTATTCTGTATAATCAATTTTGGTTTATTGCTCTTGTAAAAGCATGGTGTGATGAACAGGATAAATTAGTATTTTTGTAAAAAAAAGAATGGAAACAAAGATAGGTTTTTACAAACGACGTATTGTTGTCGGCACCAATGTTTATCTCACCGATGCAGTTGAAAGCCTCCCTGCAACCTTGTTTTCGAAGGATGAACGTGCGTATATCAAAGCTCGGGTGCGCAAGGACAAGGCAAAAATTGTTTTTTTCAATCGTTTGCCAAATCTGGATATTGTGGCTTTTATACCTGAGAAAATCAAACAGGAAGCCGATCTCGAGAAACTGCGCCGCCTGGGTAATGATGTTCTGAAAATTACCAATAAAGAAAAAACCGAAGAAATTTCACTCGATGTTTTCCTCGACGAGCCATCACTGGCGCAGTATTTTCTCGAAGGTATGCTGCTTGGTAATTATGAATTCCGTCAATATAAAACCGACCTGGAACCAAAGAAACACTTGCGCTCAGTACTTATCCGGCAGACGCTTGTTGAACACGTTCATATTTTTGAACTGATGCGGATTCAAAAAGCGGTTTCATTTGCCCGGGATCTTGTAAACGAGATTCCATCAGAACTTACGGCTCTAACGTTTCCAAAACGGGTGGCCGGATTTCTGAAAGATGTTCCTGTAAAAGTTGAAGTGCTTTCCAAACAAAAAATTGCTGCACTTAAAATGGGCGGACTGCTGGGTGTCAATCGCGGAAGTGTGGATGAGCCTACGTTTACGATTATGGAATACAAGCCAAAGAAGTGTTTCAATAAAAAACCATATGTGCTCGTTGGAAAAGGAATCATGTATGATACCGGCGGATTGAATCTCAAACCCGGCGCATCGATGGCCGACATGAAGTGCGATATGTCGGGAGGCGCGGCAGTGGCGGCTTCCATGTATCTGATTGCTGAAGCTCAGCTTCCGGTGCATGTGGTGGGACTGGTTCCTGCAACCGACAATCGTCCCGGTGGCAATGCCTATGCGCCCGGCGACGTGCTGACTATGATGAACGGAAAAACAGTTGAAGTACAGAATACCGATGCCGAAGGCCGCCTCATTCTGGCCGACGCCCTTGCTTATGCACAGAAATATGATCCCGCTTTGGTAATTGATATTGCAACTCTCACCGGAGCCGCTCATGCAGCCATTGGACATTATGCCATAGTTGGTATGGAAGCCGATGCATCCGGATATTTCGAACGTCTGCACGCCGCTGCTGAAGAGGTTTTCGAGCGTATTGTCGAATTCCCTTTCTGGGACGAATATGCCGAGCTGCTCAAATCAAGTGTAGCTGACATGGCCAATATTGGAGGTAAATATGCAGGTGCTATCACCGCCGGAAAATTCCTTGAAAAGTTTACCGACTATCCGTATATCCATCTCGATATCGCTGGCCCGGCCTTTATGGAAACTGCATGGAACTATTGGCCGCAAGGCGGAACCGGTGTCGGCGTGCGCCTTTTCTATCAGTTTCTGAAAGACGAAGCGGAGCGGAAGAGATGATTTAAGAATATCGATCGCTGATTTTTGATTTTTGAAGTAATGTATGGAATTTGAATAAGCTTCTTCAAGTTGCTTACAAAGTTCACTGCTCACTCCGCCGCGGCGGATCACCGCTCGCTGCTCACCGAAAGTGCTTAACCTTAACCTCAATCTTAGTCTCATGAAATACTTCGCACCAATTTTTCTCTTCATCTCTCTGCATGCTGTTGCGCAGAAGCCTGCCTATGTCTTGTCAAATCCTGCGGGTAAAGAAGTCGGCTGGACAACATTTATTGATCAGCTGGCTGCAGCCGACATTGTATTTATCGGTGAATATCACAACAATCCGATCTGCCACTGGATGGAGTATGAAATCACCGCCGCGCTTCACGAAAAGAAGGCCGGAAAAATTATTTTGGGTGCCGAAATGTTTGAATCGGACAATCAGCTGTTGCTTGATGAATATCTGGCCGGTAAAATCAAACAGAAAAACTTCGAGGACGAAGCAAAGCTCTGGAGTAATTATCAGACCGATTACAAGCCGCTGATTGAATTTGCAAAAGAAAAGAACCTGGCATTCGTGGCAACCAATATTCCGCGCCGATATGCGTCAATGGTTGCTGCAGGAGGTTTTGAGGCTCTTGATTCGGTTGCTCCGGATGCAAAAAAATTCCTGGCTCCATTGCCGATGGCCTACGATGAAAATCTGAATTGCTATAAAAGCATGATGAGTATGGGTGGCATGGGCGGCGGTCATGCAAACACCAATCTGCCGAAGGCGCAGGCAGCCAAAGATGCCACCATGGCGCATTTCATTCTGAAATATCTGAAGCCGGGTTACACATTTATCCACTACAATGGCTCATATCACAGCGATTACAGCGAAGGAATTGTTTGGTATATCAAAAAGAAAAATCCGGCGTTGAAAATCATTGTCATTTCAGTTTCCGAAGTCGATGATGTTCTGAAACCCGCTCCCGAAGACCTGAACAAAGGTGATTACACCATCCTGGTTCCGGCTACCATGACGAAGACGTATTGAAAACACATTTCGAAAATCTATTATTCATCCGGCATTGAAACGTTTCAGTGCCGGAAATTTTTTTATGTAGCTTTGAAAGTTTGCATCAGCACCGGGGACTTTAATTACAAATATTCGAAAGCGAAATTGTTTGTGTAGCTGTCACAATATTCCATCGTTCGGAGTGAAACGAAGAATATGGAATCGTTGTGACTTTGCAAACAGGCTTCATCGTTTCAACGTTGTAAAACCGACGATTCCATATCCGCCTGCCAGCGGATGATGGAATATCGGTTTTGGCTTTGACAGATAAAACAAAGAATATTGTATAAAATACAAAATTTCGAATTTTATAAAAGTGTATTTTGTAAAGGACAAAAAAGTACCAAAAATTGCATAGATAATCGGGAAAAAGTCGATTATCTGTGCAAAAAATCGTATGTTTTTGAATTGAGTAAAGCAATTGTTTTATTATGCAGAGGTCTGCTGTAACACAGAGTACCGCTGTCATCCTGAGTGCCGCAATCGCAGCTCTCCGAAAGCAAGAGACTTGCGGTGTATCGAAGGAGACAGCGAAAATCAACAGAATAAGTCTGCAGTATAGCAAGAGATCCCGGCTCGGAGGCCGGGAACTTAATTCGACTTCTGTTGATTTTCGGAAATTTGAGTAAGTTTGCGCAAATAAATTTATTCGGATGAATTTCCGCGAACTGTTCCGGCGTAAATCGGTTGCCGATATTGTTGCGCAGCACGAAAAGGAAGATAAGCCCATGAAGCGCACACTGGGTGTGGTTGACCTGACTGCGCTCGGAATCGCCGCCATCATTGGTGCCGGCATTTTCGGAACCATCGGAAAAGCCGCTGTTGAAGGCGGCCCGTCGGTTTCGTTGCTGTTTGTGATAACCGCCATTGCGTGCGGATTTTCAGCCATGGCTTATGCGCAGTTTGCCAGTTCCATTCCCATCAGCGGAAGCGCGTACACCTATGCATATGCCAGCTTTGGTGAGCTGTTCGCGTGGATCATCGGCTGGGATCTGATTATGGAATATGCCATCGGAAATATTGCGGTGGCCATTTCGTGGAGCGATTATTTTACCGGCTTTTTGTCCGGCTTTGGCTGGCATCTGCCCGAATTTATGACCGTTGATTTTCTGACGGCGTCTCGGGCGCATGAAACCGTTTCGGAATTATTATCGAAAGGTTCTGAATTGGCCAGTGTTGATGCGCCTTTGCGAGAAGGTTATCTGGCCTGGATGAATGCGCCGCAGATTGGTGGCGTACATCTGATTGCCGATATTCCTGCATTTTGTATTGTCGCGCTTATTTCCATTCTGGTTTTCCGCGGTATACGTGAATCGAAAATTGCAGGCAATCTCATGGTCGCACTAAAGCTCATTATTCTGATGGTGGTTATTGCGGTCGGAGCTTTTTATGTCAATCCCGACAACTGGTCACCGTTTGCACCCAATGGCTTTTCGGGCATGATGAAAGGTGTGGCCGGTGTTTTCTTTGCTTACATCGGATTCGATGCCATCAGCACCACTGCCGAAGAATGTAAAAATCCAAAGCGCGATCTGCCGCGCTCGATGATGTTTTCGCTGGGCATAACAACACTGATTTATATTGTCATTGCACTCATTTTGACCGGTATGGTTTCCTACGAAAAACTCGGCGTAGGTGATCCATTGGCCTATGTGTTTGAGCAGGCCGGAATGCCGCATCTGAGCGGAATAATCGCATTGTCGGCATTGATTGCAATGGCGGGTGTGCTGCTTGTTTTTCAGGTTGGACAACCGCGCATCTGGATGAGCATGAGTCGCGACGGACTGCTGCCAAAGCGGTTTTCGAGACTTCATCCGAAATATAAAACGCCTGCTTTCAGCACCGTGATTACAGGAATCATGGTTGCAGTACCGGCCTTGTTTACAAACCTGACTGAAATGACCGATCTGACCAGCATCGGGACATTGTTTGCATTTGTGTTGGTGACAGGTGGTGTGATATTGCTCGACAAAAGTGATCCGGAAATAAGAAAAGGGTTTCGTATTCCGTATATGAATTCACGTATGTGGGTGCCGCTTTTGTTGCTGCCTGCATACATTGTGCTGTTTATGCTTACCAGTGAATTTTCTTTCGAAGCATTTCTGGGCGAGCGCATTCCGGTATTGATTTATTTTGGTGTGGCCATTATTATTATGATTGCTGCTGTAATCCGCCAATGGAGCTTTATTCCGGTGGTCGGGCTGCTCATCAATTTGTATCTCATGTCGGAACTGGGCGTAACCAACTGGCTGCGGTTTTTCATCTGGCTGGCCATCGGTCTGGTGATTTATTTTTCATTCGGACGGAAACACAGCAAACTCGGAAAGCGTGATGGAAACTAGTGTTGTAATAATTCTGATTTGTTCGGGATTGCTTGTAGGTTTTATCAATACAATGGCTGGCGGAGCCACCATTATTTCATTATCGGTTCTTTCATGGCTCGGATTGCCGCTTACAGTGGCCAATGGTACCAACAGGCTCGCTGTTTTTTTTCAGACTCTCACTTCTGTTTCAAGTTTTCAGAACAGCCATTTAATTGACTGGAATAAAAGCCTGCGCGTTGGAATACCAACCGTGATAGGCTCTGTAGCGGGTTCATTCATTGCCGTAAAACTGAACGAAGATATTATCCGTTACGCATTTGTGATCATCATGATCATTATGCTGGCGTTTATTTTATTCAAACCATCCATGTGGATGAAAGGCAATGCTGCACTCATGGATCTGCCTGTCAAGAAATGGAATTACCCGGTCTTTTTTGCTATTGGTGTGTATGGCGGATTTCTGCATGTGGGTGTTGGATATTATTTGCTGGCCGCCATTGTGCTGGGAATGGGATTCGATCTCATGAAAGCCAATGTAATGAAAAACCTGCTGGTGATGTTATATGTTCCGTTTTCACTTATTCTGTTTATAATTAACGATCAGGTAATGTGGAAATACGGCTTGATTCACGCCATTGGAAATGTAGTCGGGGCCTTCGTTGCGTCGCGTCTGGCCATTCGTAACGGGGCCGGAATTATCCGCTGGGTTTTGGTGGTCGTAATTGCAGTACTGACTGCAGATATGGCCGGATTAATCAATCTTAAATCAGCAATAGGTCAGTTGTTGCAGACGCAGTAAAACGTTCTGTTATTTGTCATGTAAAAGTCATTGACTTAGCACTGTTTTATTTCTTATTTTTGTCGCATGCAACAAGAAGAAAAAGAAAAAAAAGCGCGTGGATTTTTGCGTCGATGGTGGCTGCAATATCACTATTTCAGAAGAACCGGCTTTTACACCGAAGTGGGTAAAAGCATGTTTAATTTTCTCTTGATTATGGCAGCAATTGTTGGATTGGTGCTTATTGCCGAAAAAACAATTATCGATATTGACGAGATTTTTAACTATGTTGTGACTCATGTTCCAAACTGGTTGGTGTTTCTTGTTGCTTTCGGAGCTGAAGTACTGCTTGGCTTAATTCCCTCGGATTTGTTTATTATATGGAGTGAAGGTCTGGATTATCCCTGGGCGGCATTATCCGTTCTTGCAGTGACATCATATCTCGCCGGAATTCTCACTTTTGGTTTCGGAAAACTGATCCGGAAAAACAAAACGGTGAATAACTATTTTACCACCCGTTTTGAAAAACATATTCGTAACTCGAAAAAATGGGGTAGTTGGCTTGTTGCAGCTGCAGCACTGACTCCACTGCCATTTACTTTAATTATGGTGGTGGTTGGCATGATGAATTATCCCTCGAAACGTATGTTGCTGTGGTCATCGCTTCGCATTCCGCGCTATTTTCTGATGGCGCTGATTTATTATCATACCGTTAATCTTGGAATTTGATTATTCCGGCTTTGGTTTTACAGCGTTTTTCAAATTTGTCCTGATGATGTATAACCCTGCAAACAGCGCTCCCACTGCCGAAAAGCTGTGCCACAACCAGTGAACGCCCTGTGCCATTGGCTGAACTTCTTTATCATCGTATAAACGGAAAAACAGGGAGAGCGCAAGAAAAAATACTGCGGCCAGCAAATGCCCGATGGCATGCCACTTTGATCGCCAGGCATACAACAAGGCCGGAATAAAAATGACGACGCCCACAATGAAATAGCTGATATTTATGGCTTGCTGAATAGGCAGTACATTGAAAAAATATCCGCGCAAAAACCCTGAAGCAGCAATAATCAGAACAGGATAATACCAGTTATTAAATAGTCGTTGCATGAAGAAAAACGCTACACCAAGCGACAATAAAAACATGGGAAAAACATCGAGCATCATCAGCCAGTGATGGCTGCGGAACGCGTGGTAGAGCGTGCTTCCGATACCCCCTGTAAACAACAACGGCAAGGTGTAAAATACTACAAAGCCTTGTTTGCGATATTGACCGCGCAAAACTATCAGAAAATAAATCACCGGAATTAAAAACACCAGTGATGAATACGCATTCCAGGGTTCAATGATGAAGCGCCCCGGCAGCGTCTCATGATAAATGGGGCCTCCATCGGTAACAAACGAATAATCAATGCCGGGTTGTGCAGCCATCAGTGAATGCCTGTGTAATTCTCAGGAGTAAGTGTTTTGAGTTCTTTTTTTATAGCTGCACTTACCTGCAGCGAATCGATGAATTTGTGCAGGCTTTCGCGGGTTATATGCTCGTTTCCGCGGGTAAGATTTTTCAATGCATTATATGGATCCGGATACTTTTCTCTGCGCAGAATGGTTTGAATGGGTTCGGCCAGCACTGCCCAGTTCTGATCGAGATCGCTGCTGATTTTTTCGGGATTGATCAGTAATTTACCCATACCTTTTTGCAGCGACTTTAATGCGATAAGCATGTGCGCGAGCGGAACTCCGATATTCCGGATGACCGTCGAGTCAGTCAGATCGCGCTGCAGACGCGACACCGGGAGTTTTTCCGATAAATGTCGCAACACCGCATTGGCGATACCCAGGTTCCCTTCTGCGTTTTCGAAATCAATCGGATTTACTTTATGTGGCATAGCCGAAGAACCAACTTCGTCTTTTTTGACTTTTTGCTTGAAATATTCCATCATCACATACATCCACACATCGCGCGAATAATCAATCAGGATGGTGTTGATGGCGGCCAGCACACTGAAGGTGTTTCCGAGAACATCGTAATGTTCAATCTGGGTGGTGGTTTGCTGGCGGATTAGGCCCAGATTGTTTTTCAGAAAGTTGTTGGCAAATTTCACCCAATCTGTTTTCGGAAATGCAGCGTGATGAGCATTGAAGTTGCCGGTAGCACCACCAAATTTTCCGCTGGCAGGAATTTTTTTCAGGAGCGCCAATTGGTTTTCAATTCGTTCGGCAAATACCGCCATCTCTTTACCCAATGTAGTTGGCGAAGCCGGCTGTCCGTGCGTACGTGCCAGCATCGGAATTTTATTCCATTCTTTAGCCTGTGTCTTCAGTATTTTTAGAACCAGTTCAATTTCGGGAATAACGCTATTGTACAATGCATCGCGCGTCATCATTGGAAAAGCGGTGTTGTTGATGTCCTGCGAAGTCAGTCCGAAGTGAATAAATTCCTTGTAATCCTGCAGTTTCAACGCATCGAATTTTTCGCGCAGAAAATATTCAACCGCCTTAACATCGTGGTTGGTGACTTTTTCAATGTCTTTTATTTTCTGTGCATCGGCCTCATTAAAGTCCGAAACTATTTTGCGAAGTGCGTCGGTTTTTTTGACTGGAATTTCTTTCAGCGCCGGCAGTTTGAGCGCTTGCAGTGCAATAAAATATTCCACTTCAACCAGAACGCGGTATTTGATTAAAGCAAATTCGGAAAAATAAGGCTGAAGACTGCGTGTTTTATCACAATAACGACCATCGACAGGAGAAACGGCAAAGAGGGAGGATTCCATGCGGTGAGTTTTTTGCAAAAATACAAAAATATGCGCTGAGGATTTTTGGCATTTTCTTTTTTGAGGTGTTGAAATTAATTTAAGATCACTCTGATCTGTGCAATGTTTTCTATCTTATAACACGGATCCGCCGCCGCGGACACTGATTTAACGGATTTTCACGGATAAATCAATATCCGTAATAGTTACGAGATACAAAAGCCGTAATTCAAAGTAGCTGAATGAATTTGCAAGCGAGCTTGCATAATTCAAGCAGCTGCTTTGAATCAAAACAACGGAGTTGTATTGCCCTTGACGGCTTTTGCGGTTACTGAACAATAATCCGTGTGCATCCGTTTAATCCGTGTTCTAAAATGGAGTAGCACCTCAAAAAATGATTTGGCCGGATTTTTACCAGGTCACTCTGAATCCCCAGGTGTTTGTAAGACCAGTATTGGTGTAGCTTTTCAGTTCGGGAATATTGACGAGACTTACCGACGGTTTAATTTCCCAGGTCAGATGGATTTGTTTCCAGAAAGGATGTGCTTTGGCAATTCTGAAATCAATGCCCAGCGGAATTCCGGCAGAAAAAAAGGTGCTGGTTTTATTTTCGTGTAATTCTGTTTCGCTGTTCCATTCACGAACAGGAGGGTATGGATAATAGTAATATATGCTGTTGTAGGTGGAATTTGACATTTCCAGTGAAATGTACTCTTCGTTTTCGACTGTTGTAACATTGTTGAATGAACAGGCAGCCACAATGCCGACTCCTCCATACAAGAACACTCGCCTCTCTGGATTGGTACTGTATTGAATGGCTGCAGTTAGGCCAAGATACTCGGAATTGTTTTTCATCCGGTAGGATGTTGTATGCACGGAATCAATAAAAAACTGCTGGCCTGAAACGGATGAAGTCAAGGTGTCATATGGGAAATAGTCCGATTTTGTATAATATAGCCCCCCGGTTGTACTGCGGGAATTGAAAATGCCAACCCGAAGTGTGGGATTGGATTTATAATTGCCTTTTTCTTTATCTGATAGAGATAAGCCAACCGTGACCGAAAACATGCCTTCAGAATATCCTCCGTTGGAATAGGATGAAAAGTCGCTGAAATCGGTCGTGAGAAAGGGGCTTCCCGGAGCAAGCGTTTTAAAATCATTCAGGTCAAACTGTATCGGGCTCAGGTTTTGAATTCCGCCATGTATCTGAATATCCGAAATGCGGAGTTTGGGAGTTGTTTCTTCCTGAGCTGAAGCGTATGTTGTTAAGAACAGAATGAGTGCGGGAAAAATCAGTTTTTTCATTGATATATTTTTTGGGGTTTGACGGAATATTAACGGAGCTCTTGCGGATTTATTTTCTAAACACAAGGAATTTTAATATGAAACAGGAATTTGTTAGCACAGAATGTTTTACAACCAATCCATGCTTTCGGCTTAAATTTTCGGAAAAACAGGAATAAAACACCTTAAAGAAATAAAATATGCTTAATTTCGCATCTCCAAAAAAACAAAACACAGAAACTCAGATAAACATGAAAAACAAAAAGTTCATTACATGTGACGGTAACTACGCTGCTGCGCACGTATCGTACATGTTCAGCGAAGTAGCTGCCATCTATCCAATTACTCCATCAAGTACGATGGCCGAGTATGTGGATGAGTGGTCGGCAAACGGACGCAAAAATATTTTCGGTGACACCGTGAAAGTGGTCGAGATGCAAAGCGAAGCCGGTGCTGCCGGTGCCGTTCACGGCTCGCTGCAGAGCGGTGCGCTCACCTCTACCTATACCGCTTCGCAGGGATTGCTCCTGATGATTCCGAACATGTACAAAATTTCGGGCGAACTTCTCCCCGGCGTTTTCCACGTGTCGGCCCGCGCCATTGCCGCTCAGGCTTTGTCGATTTTTGGCGATCACAGCGACGTTATGAGCACCCGTATGACCGGATTTGCCATGCTGGCTACCGGTTCAGTACAGGAAATCATGGATATTGCCCCGGCTGCACATCTTGCATCTATCCGCTCACGCGTTCCTTTCCTGCATTTCTTTGATGGATTCCGCACCTCACACGAAATTCAGAAAGTGGAATATCTTGACAACGAAGATGTGAAGTCGCTTGTTGATATGAAAGCCCTTGCTAGCTTCCGTCACAATGCACTTAATCCTGAACACCCTGTAACCCGCGGTACTGCTCAGAATCCTGATATTTATTTCCAGTCGCGTGAAGCTGCAAACCCGTTCTACGACAAAGTTGCTGACATTGTTGAAGAATACATGGTTGAGCTGAATAAACTCACCGGCCGCGAATATCACCCGTTTACCTATTACGGTGCAGCTGATGCCGAAAACATCATTGTTGCCATGGGTTCAGTAACCGAAACCATTCGCGAAACCATTGATTATCTCAATGCCAAAGGCGAAAAGGTTGGTCTGCTTACCTGCCATCTGTATCGTCCTTTCAGTGAAAAATATTTCATGAAAGTGTTCCCGAAATCGGTGAAACGCATTGCCGTTCTCGACCGCACCAAAGAACCGGGCAGCGAAGGCGAACCATTGTACCTCGATATCAAAAACCTGTTCTACAACAAAGCCAATGCTCCGCTCGTAGTAGGTGGCCGTTATGGTCTTTCTTCGAAAGATACCACGCCTGCACAGATCATTGCTGTGTATGATAACCTGAAAAACAATGAGCCGAAAAACGGCTTCACCATTGGTATTGTTGATGATGTAACATTCAAGTCACTGCCGCAGATTGCCGAAATCAACATTTCGGATCCCAGCATTTTTCAGGCAAAATTCTACGGACTTGGCTCTGATGGTACTGTTGGTGCAAATAAAAACTCCATCAAAATTATTGGTGAAACCACCGACAAATATTGCCAGGGATATTTTTCATACGACTCGAAAAAATCAGGCGGATTTACTGCATCTCACCTCCGTTTTGGTGATGTTCCCATCCGCGCACCATATTTGGTGAACACGCCTGACTTTGTGGCTTGTCATGTTCCTGCTTATCTGGGACGCTACGATATGCTCAGAGGTTTGAAAAAAGGTGGCGTATTTCTTCTCAACTCCATCTGGGATGTGGAAGAAACAAAAAATCACCTGCCCGAAGACATGAAGAAATATCTGGCAGTAAACGAAATTAAGTTTTACATCATCAATGCAACCAAAATTGCTGATGAGATTGGTCTGGGTAACCGCACCAACACTATCATGCAGGCTGCTTTCTTCAAAATTTCCGGTGTGATTCCTTACGATCTCGCAGTAAAGGAAATGAAGAAATTCATTGAAAAATCGTTCGGACGTAAAGGTGCCGACATTGTGAATATGAACTGCGCAGCTGTTGATCGTGGTGGAGAACTTACCGAAGTTGCTATTCCTGCTGAATGGAAAAACCTCGAAGGCAAAACTGCTTTCGAAGATGAAACACATCCTGACTTTATCCGCAATGTGGCTGATGTCATCAATCGCCAGAGTGGTGATGATCTCAAGGTTTCAACTTTTGTCGGACGTGAAGATGGAACTTTCCCATATGGTACAACCAAATATGAAAAACGCGGCATTGCTGTAACGGTTCCTGAATGGCAGAGCGAAAACTGTATCCAGTGCAACCAGTGTGCATACGTTTGCCCTCACGCTGCTATCCGTCCTTTCCTTCTTACCGATGCTGAAGTGGCTGCTGCTCCTGCCGGAACAACAACTCTTAAAGGCCTTGCTGCAACCAAGGAATACAACTTCCGCATGCAGGTAAGCCCGATGGATTGCACCGGTTGCGGAAACTGCGTGGATGTTTGTCCTGCAAAAACCAAGGCGCTTGTATTGAAACCGCTCGAAACCCAGCTGGCTGAAAAAGAACGTTGGACCTACATGGACGAAAAAGTTGGTTATAAAGACACCGTGCTTGAAAAGAGCAAATCGGTTAAAAACAGCCAGTTTGCACAGCCATTGTTTGAGTTTTCAGGTGCTTGCGCCGGTTGTGGCGAAACCC
>Ga0074193_1001301_pt1 | contig 31656 bp, 25 predicted proteins | sample EPASupsiteHSE605_FD_64523 | JGI IMG/M metagenome (GOLD analysis project Ga0074193, IMG submission 64523) | Bioremediated contaminated groundwater from EPA Superfund site, New Mexico - Sample HSE6-05 | ecosystem: Environmental > Aquatic > Deep subsurface > Groundwater > Contaminated ... | reverse complement strand
AATCTGGGCCGTCGTAAAGATCTATTCAAGATATTGGGAGGGTTAATAGTTTTAGCTCTGGCAGTTGGACTGCAATTCTTCATTCAGAAATCGGGGCCCAATGCTGCGGACCCGGCATTTATAATGACCTTACTTACCGATCGTAACGGCCTGATGAATCTGGTAAGCCGAGTTTTTCCATCCACCCGATATCTAGGGATAGCCCTGACAAATGCCGATAAAGCTTTAGGCTTAGTTAACCTGCTTATATTTACTGGTCTTTCTTTACTGGCAGTTGCCCTGGCCTGGGCAGTCGGAGATAAACTATATTTCAATGGGCTGGTAGGCTCCAGTGAAACAACTGCGCGAAGAAGAAAGTTAACCAGTGCAGATTACGAAAGATTAGCTGCTGGTTCACCCGCACTGCTGTCTTACTTTAAAAAAGAGATACGCTTGTTAATCAGAACCCCCATATATTTAATGAATTGTGTGCTTGTCAACCTTCTGGTACCAGCATTATTATGTATTCCTTTTCTATTGCAGTCACATAACGAGCAAGGTCCGATGCCGTGGGAAAGCCTGACCGCTAAACCCGAAGGACAGACAATTTTAATGGCTGTTATCGTGGGTGCTGCTGTCTTCCTGGTAAGTTCTAATGGTATTACCTCTACTTCTTTATCCCGAGAAGGGAAAGAGTTCTTCATATCTAAATATATTCCCTTGTCTTATGAACAACAGATAAAGGCAAAACTACTCTCCGGCTATTTATTTGGGGTAATAGGGGCTATTCTGCTGCTAATTGCAGCAATTATTTTAATCCCATTAGACATGGTAATAATTGGCCTTACGCTGATAGTAAGTCTGATAGCTATGGTACCAGTTTTAGAGGCTGGCTTGCTGATAGATATTCTCCGGCCCAAACTGGATTGGGATAATGAGCAGAAGGCTGTTAAGCAGAATTTAAATGTGATTTTGGCAATGCTATGCTCGATATTAATGGGCGGGGGTATACTCTATATTGTAATCCGCTTTATCCATAACCCCATTCTGGCAGCACTGTTCATGTTAGGCTCCTTCGGGCTTATAGCAGCTGTTTTGTACTTTCTTTTAATGAGCAAAGGAATTACACAGTACAGTAAACTTGAATCTTAGTTAAACAGCTCTCTATTTGGCCGTAATAACTTATATTACGGCCTTATGTTTACTTAAAACACTATAAATCACCATTCAGCAGCAGCCTGTCATTATCCAGCTCAGTTCCACTCCTGCTGCTAAATTGTTTTATTAAATTCTCCACTGTCATGTCTTTTCTTTCTTTTCCCTGCAGATCAAGAATAATCCTGCCTTCGTGCATCATAATGGTTCGGCTGCCGTATTCTAAAGCAGCTTTCATATTGTGCGTTACCATTATGGTGCATAAGTGATGATCCGCCACAATTTCCTTGGTGAGCAATAAAACTTTCCGAGCCATAGAAGGGTCCAGCGCTGCTGTGTGCTCATCCAGCAGCAACAGTTCTGGTTCTACCATAGTTGCCATGAGCAGTGTCAGTGCCTGCCGCTGTCCTCCTGAAAGAAATCCCACCTTTTGCTTCATTCTATCCTCAAGTCCCAGATCAAGCAATGCCAGGCGCTCTCTAAACAGCTTGGAGTCAGCCTTATTAATTCCCAATCTTAAACCCCGCGGTTTACCTTTAGCATAGGCTATAGCCAGGTTTTCCTCTATGGTCATATCAAAAGCAGTACCTTTTAGGGGGTCTTGAAATACCCTGCCAATATACCTGGACCGTTTATGCTCCGCCCAGAAGGTTATATCCACGGGGTCCAGCACAATTTTCCCCTGATCTATTTCGTATACCCCGGAAATACAGTTAAGTAATGTAGACTTTCCAGCCCCGTTACCGCCGATTACGGTTAAAAATTCACCTTCATTCAGAGTAAGGTTAATATTATCAAGTGCTAGTTTTTCGTTGGTACTACCTTTTCCAAAGGTTTTGCTTAAATTTACAATCTTAAACACCTGACTGACCTCCCCTGTTTGTACCCGAAGCAGCTAGTTTTCTTTTGAAAAACCCGCCTCGTTTCTTTATAACCGGCATAGCCAAGGCAAAGGCAACAATCAGAGCCGAGACCAGTTTAAGATCCGTAGCAGGCATACCCATTTCCAGGGCAACAGCAATAACCAGCCGGTAAAGTACAGCTCCAAGTACAACCGCAACCAAACGCCGCAGCAATGAATTAACGCCAAAGATAACTTCTCCTACAATAACAGAGGCTAGTCCAATTATAACCATACCTATGCCCATGCCAATATCGGTAAAGGATTGATATTGGGCTATCAGAGCACCTGACAGAGCTACCAATCCATTGGAAACGGCCAGACCTATTAATATCATAGTGTCCGTATTTACCCCCAATGCTCTGACCATCTGATCATTATCGCCGGTGGCTCGGAGTACAAATCCAAGCTTTGTCTTTAAGAACAGTAACAATAGTATTAGGATTATAACCAGCAGAACCAGCGGTATTATCAGCTGTGAATAACTTTCTGCCGGTGTGCCCTCCAGGAAGCTGAAAACTGTAGTCTTATTGATCAAGGGAATATTAGCCCTGGTTCCCATTACCTTTAAGTTAATGGAGTATAGCCCCAGCATAACCAGTATCCCTGCCAGTAATGGCTGAATCTCCAGCTTAGTATGAAACAAGGCGGTAACGCACCCCGCCATACATCCGGCTATTAATCCCAATACCAACCCGGTTACCGGGTGTCCGTTACTGCATAATACAGCCGAGAAGGCAGCTCCTAAAACAAAGCTGCCATCTACGGTCAGGTCCGGAATATTAAGTGTTCTAAATGATATAAAGACTCCCAGGGCCATTATGGCATAAATTATTCCTAACTCTACCGAGCCCTGCAACGCCATCCAAGTCATTTAATGTAAAACCCCTTTATTACTATTTTCCAAACACCTGAGCTTCCTTTAATACGTCATCGGGAATTGTTATTCCTATCGCTTTAGCAGTGTCTTTATTAACATAGATATCCATATCCGTCATGGCCTTAGCCGGTATATCCCCGGCTTTTTTACCTTTTAAGATTTCTACTGCCATTTTAGCAGTTTCCTGACCCAGGACCGGATAATTAATTCCATAAGTAGCGAGGCCACCGTCTTTTACCATTGAATCAGCACCAACATACACAGGTATTTTAGCCTTAGTAGCCACCTGGGCTACTACTGGCATAGCTGATGCAACAGTATTATCTATAGGAGAAAATATAGCGTCTACTTTACCCACTAAAGAACTAACCGCCTGCTGAACTTCCGATGAATTGGTTATGGTAGCTTCCACAACGGTTAAACCATTTTTCTTAGCATATTCTTTTAAATTGTTTACCACCGATACTGAATTAGTCTCGCTGGAGGTATATAACGCACCAACAGTTTTAATATTGGGAGTTATACGTTTGGCCAGTTCCATTATCTTCTCGGCCGATACAGCATCAGAGGTACCGGTTACATTCTTACCTGGTTTATCCATGTTGCTTACCAGGCCTGATCCTACGGGATCGGTGCAAGCTGAGAAAACGATGGGAATATCTTTAGTTTCGCCAACTGCCGCCTGGGCTGACGGTGTAGCTATGGCAACGATCAGGTCATACTTATTATTAACAAATTTTTGACATATTGTCTTCAAATTGGTCTGGTCACCCTGGGCATTTTGATAATCAATTACTATATTATCTCCGTCTTTATAACCTTCTTTCGCCAACTCGTTGATGAAAGACTCTTTAATAGTGTTAAGTGACGGATGCTCTACAATCTGCACTATGCCAACCTGCAGCTTTTTATTAGCCTTTTGGGAGTCGGCGGAGTCCTTTTGTTTAGATGAGCACCCTGCCAATGACATCGTTAGTATCGATAAACAGACCAGGATTATTAGTGCCTTTAACGGCTTTTTCATTTAAGTTCCTCCTCATTTGTAATGTTTTTTTGAGTCTGCTTGCTACTACTTGGTTAAAGTTATTAAAAGGCCCACCAAATAACAAAAACACCTGCCCTTTGATAAGGACAGGCATTAAACCTGCGGTGCCACCTTAGTTGATGTATCGAATAGATACATCCTCTCTTACAGAGTGTTAATCACTCCATGCCCTTTAACGCTGGCAATGCGTCGAAAGCTACTGGGGCTCAAGAACCCGTTCACTCCACCCTCAGAGGCCCATTTGTCCACTCCTTACCCGCCAGGTTTTCACCCTCCCTGACTCTCTGTTGTAGCTGGTGTGTGGTTTTACTCCCTCATCAATGGTTTAAAAAAATATTAGATGTCAGCTATTGCAAGCTATTTTGCTTTCCGGATTGCCCGGGCTTGTATCAGGTATCTCCCCTTTTAGAATCTCAATAAAGTGCTTCACCATCTCTGGATCAAATTGAGTACCGGCATGTGATTTCAGTTCTTCCAAGGCCGCCGAAATACTTAGATGTTTTTTATAGGGGCGGTTAGAAATCATGGCATCATAGCTGTCTGCTACGCGGATAATCCTTGCAAGAACTGGAATATCTGTGCCCTTAATACCGGCAGGATAGCCGGTACCATCGTAGTTCTCATGGTGATGAAGAATAACCGGTACAACTGGATGCAGCTTTTTAACCGCTTTAACGATATCGCTGCCCCACTGGGAGTGCTGCTTGAGCAATTCCCACTCTTCGGCACCCAAAGGTCCTACTTTATTAAGTAATTCACGGTCGAGTTCAATTTTTCCTATATCATGTAAGAAAGCTGCATAGCCCAGAGTATGAATCTCATCCTGTGGCAAATTTAGTTTTCGGGCTATTTTTAAAGAATGGTCTGTCACCCGTTCTGAATGACCATATGTATAACGGTCCTTGGCATTAATTACTGAAACCAGGGTGCGGATCGAATTCAGAAGTTCTTGTTCATCGCCTTCCAAATCCAGACTATCAAAAACAGAGAAATACATTTCCACTTTGTTTTTTTCCAGGCTCTTAGCACGATAAAGTGCCTGATCTGCATGCTTAATCAAGTCTCTGGGTGTACTTGCATGGGCAGGACAGACGGCGATACCGCAGGAGATGGTAATTTTCCCTTCGGGTTGGTGTTCTTCACCTGGGAATTTTCGGGTCCTAATCATCTCGCTAATTTGCTCTGCAAGCTGAACAGCCTTATTAATATCAGTATTTGGCATTACAATTACAAATTCATCGCCGCCGTAACGCGCTGCAAAGCCAGAACTATTCATCTTTTCGGTTAAGATATCCCCTAGCACAGTAAGCAATGAATCTCCAGCCTGATGCCCATGAATATCATTATAGTGTTTGAAGTAGTCGATATCCATAATAATTAAGGCCAGAGGATTCTTTTCGGAAGCATTCCGAAGATATTCGTGGATATTCTCCTGAAAATATCCAAAATTATATAGACCCGTGAGAAAGTCGGTGCTAGCCAGCTTAGTCAATTGCAGGCGATACTGAGTGTCCAGGTCAGTCTGGGCACCTGTGAACCATGCCACAATAAACATAACACTGATTATAATCAGATTAGCCTCCATAATTATGAATACTTCAGTGGTTGTCCCCAGATAAACATTTTCCGTATAAATTATGAAAGTCCCAACAGCAGCCATAATAAGGCCCGCCTTTTGGCCCAGGAGGGAGGCGGTTATAATTACCGGGAGCAGGAGTATTGCTTCCGGGTTGTTTGACATCGTCCCGACCGCAAAAAGGGTGAATACTGCTACCACCAATGGAAAGCTTATATACAGAAGGTCAACCCAGGTAAATTTAGATTCAATACTGAGCGAAGCATTTTTCGTATTATATGATGTTATAACTGCAAATCCCAGCAAAGCTAAGGCAAAAAAGGCAAGGAAGCGAATTCCGGTAGTATTATAGTTCGCCAACGAAAACATCTTTTTACTCAAAACCAATGCAAACATCATGACAAAAAGGCAGAACATATGGGTAGTAGTAAGGTATTCGTGGATCTCCTTGCGTCTTTCAAATTCAGTTTCTTGAATTTTCACTAAATTTCACCTCTGACCTATCCTCATAGAAGAGGGGATGGCGCGTACCACCCCCCTCTTCTGCTATTTCCGCAGTGACGCGGGCACTTCAGGCTGATAATGGAAAAAGAAACATAAAGGTTCAACTTTTGCGGCAAATATCAATGCAACAATCGCAAGTCCGGAAAAACGAAACATTAAGTTTTTCATTCTTACACCTCCTCCTTTTAGAATTTATCTTATCGATATTGTATCGATAAAAAACCATAAACGATGGCCCCAGGGGGTTAGATTAAAGCTAACCCATAGGAGGCTTAATACCAGACACATTCCGATCTCAGGAGCCATCTCCCATTTGATAAATCTTAGGCTTAGAATGAGCATAGTGATAATTCCCATAATCGAAAGAGCCCATATTTTAAGTTTCCTGCGCCTAATTGGCGATAGGATTGGTGCTTTGGGATTATCCACCGGAGCAAATACCCAGACAAAAGCAAAACCAATCAAAATAGAAACCGCAGACAGGATGTTCAGATAAAAATCTTGCCCCGTGCTTACCTGGTGCGCTGCTATTGCCAACAGAGGGAAAACAATCATAGTAACTGCTGCACATCTCCATGGGGAATCAGAATGCCCCCCTCCAGCATTGTGCCTGAATGCAGCGATAGTAAGCAGACAGACAGCGGTACCTTTAAAAACACCCAGAGCCCAGCCAATAGTTAGAGTTAAAATAGCATTGGCAATGTTAAGCACCAGAACCTCAATAGCAAATGCAAGCACAACCTGTTTCTCTTCGTCCAGATGATGTTTCTCGGCTAAGTTAGCTGCCAATTTGTTGCTTAAGCCCAAATAACTCATTGCCGCCATACCCCCTCAATGGGCTTCAGGAAACGGGGAACAACCAGGGCGATAATATTAAGCAGTATTGCCTGGATCATCCCTAAAAAGGTCCATAATGTCAAATCAGTTATAGCATCATCAGCAGTCATATGAGTCCATGCGAGTGTTGTTGAAGTAATCAAGTATTCTAAAAGAGCCAGGATCACAACACTTGTAAAAAGTACAATAATCGTTTTGGATGGTGTTAAATTAGTAAGTTTCACGATTAGTATAAAAATCATAAAGATGGTTACGGGTAAATGTAATCCAAATGTCACTGGCAAAGCTCGAATGAGAAATGTAACCAGTGCAATTACCATTCCTCCCGCCAGTATATGTCCCCAACGCAGGGGGACTCGGGCCAAAGCCAAGCTCAAGGCAATAATTCCCATTCCCTCGGGAATTGATTGTAGGAAATACAAAAAAGTATTCATTAGAAATATAGCAACCTCGCTTCACAGATAGATTTTGTCGTACATTTGAAGCATCTTCGACATTGCCTTCCAAAATCCTCTAATATCGCCAATATTTTTTTTATTTTAAATCCAGGTAAATGTTACCAGTCAAAAAGATCGGTTTTTAAATAGATAAACCCCGTATGCAAAGAAATCCCATAGCCGTAATCGTTTACGAAAATGGGATTTCTTACATTGTTAACAGCCAGATCTTAGTTGGCCAACAGCATTTTATCATTGGCCATAGTAATACCACTAGCTTTTTTAAACATTTCCAGAAGATCAGGGATACAGGTGTTTTTACGCTGTTTTTCTCCCAAATCTAAAATAGTCCTGCCTTCGTGCATCATTATGGTGCGGTTACCTATTCGCAGGGCATCCTCCATATTATGAGTTACCATCAGAGTGGTAAGTTTGTACCGGTTAATGATTAATTCGGTAAGTTCTAATACTTTCTCTGCAGTATTAGGATCCAGGGCTGCTGTATGTTCATCCAGAAGCAAGAGCTTGGGCGGAGTTAAGGTAGCCATTAACAGGGTAAGGGCCTGCCTTTGCCCGCCGGATAATAACCCGACTCGGGTGGTGAGGCGATTTTCCAAGCCCAAACCCAGCAGCTGCAAATGCTCGCAAAAAAACTCCTGGTCCTTCTTCAACACACCCCGCCGTAATTTACGACGCATCCCTCTTTTCAGTGCCATGGCCAGGTTCTCTTCAATAGTCATGGAAGCTGCCGTACCCATCATGGGATCCTGAAACACTCTTCCGATAAAGGATGCTCGTACATATTCCGGTAAGCCGTCAACCTCCTGCTGGTCAATAAATATTTGACCTTCATCCAGCGGATAAACCCCTGCTACCGCATTTAACAGGGTTGATTTTCCAGCTCCGTTACCGCCAATCAGGGTCACTACATCTCCGGTTTGCAGTTCCAGGTCAATCCCTGCCAGAGCCATACGTTCATTAACACTCCCAGGATTAAATGTTTTCCTGATTCCTTTTAACGTAAGCATTATAAAGATTACCTTCCTTTTAGTTTGACGGGTCTAAACTTTTCTTTAATAATTGGGGACGACATAGCAAGTATTACCAGGATGGCGGTAAATAATTTGAGGTCAGTAGTTGGAAGTCCCAAGCGCATAACCAATGCAATTACCACCCGGTAGATGATAGAACCAATTACTACTGCGATCAGAGTACGAAGCAGAGTCTTGTTACCAATCACCACTTCCCCCATAATTACTGAAGCCAGTCCAACAACAATCATACCTATACCCATTCCAACATCGCAATAACTCTGGTATTGAGCCACCATTGCACCCGAAAGGGCTACCAATCCGTTGCCCAGTGCCAAACCAATTACCTTAGTGGAATTAGTGTTCACGCCCAGGCTGCGAATCATTTGTTCATTATCCCCGGTGGCGCGAATTGCCATGCCTACCTCGGTTAATAAAAAGGTATATAACAGATAACATGTCAGCGCCACGACTATTAGCCCCAGAGTAAATACTGCATAGTCACGAGGTATCCCCAGCGCAGCAACATCCGTAAATATAGTATTCATACGTAACAGGGAAAGCATTGATTTGCTCCCCATAACCCGAAGGTTAATTGAATAAAGTGCAATCATCATTAAGATTCCTGATAACAATGGAGCTATACGCAGCCTGGTATTAAGAAAGCCAGTTATAAGACCTGCGGTAACTCCCAACACCAATGCCAGTGCTGTACCTAACCATGGGTTGTACCCTTCAAAAATAATGCGGGCAGCGATAGCTGCCCCCAAAGTAAAGCTGCCATCAACAGTCAAGTCTGGGAAGTCCAAAACTCGAAAAGTTATATAAACTCCCAGTACCATAACTCCCCATAATAAACCTTGTTCCAGGGCTCCAAACCAAATACTAGCTGTCAAAATATATCACCTATTAACTATAATTTTGTTTTCTATCTTCTATTTAATAACTTTCTTAGCTTTAGCAATAATTGATTCTGGAACAGTAACTCCCATGTTCTGCGCTGCTTTTAAGTTAAGTATCAGATCCGTACCTTGTTGCTGCTGGATAGCCATATCTTGTGGTTTTTCGCCCTTTATTACCCGCAGAGCCATTTCACCCGTCATACGACCAAGTTGATAGTAGTCAATTCCAACCGTAGCCAGAGCACCACTTTCTACGGAATTACTTTCGGCTGCAAATACCGGGATTTTGTTTTGCTCTGCTACTTTTAATACTGCTGCTAATGATGAAACAACCATATTATCTGTAGGCACATATATTGCGTCAACCCTGCCGACCAATGATTGAGCCGCTTGCATTACTTCACTACTGGCGGTAACCGTAACTTTGGTCAGTTCCAGGCCCAATCCGGGAGCGGCCTTATCGGCGACAGCTACCTGCACCTGAGAGTTTACTTCACTGGAGTTATATATAATTCCCACCTTTTTAGCCGTTGGTATTATGTCTTTAATCAGCTTGAGCTGGTCAGCAACAGGATTCATATCCGAAGTACCAGAAACGTTAGTTTCCGGTTTTTCATTGCTTTTAACCAATTTGGCACTTACCGGATCAGTTACCGCTGTAATTAAAATAGGTATTTTATTGGTTTCGTTGGCCATTGTAACAGCCGAAGGGGTAGCGATAGCCAAAACCAAGTTACAGTTATCTTGTACAAATTTGCGTGCAATAGTTTGCAGGTTTCCCTGATCTCCCTGCGCATTCTGGTAATCAACGGTTAGATTCTTACCATCTACATAACCCTTATCCGCCAGTGCATCTAAGAATCCTTTACGTGCTGCATCCAGAGCTGGATGTTCTACAATCTGAATAATACCGACCTTAACTTTCTCCACCTTTTGAGTACTGGCGGTATCAGCTTTCTTAGCACAACCACCGATGGCAATAGCCATTAATAATACCATTAGAACCGTTAGAATTTTTTTCACTCTCTATTACCTCCCTATTCTAGTTAGTTCAGTAGGACAGAAAAATAAAAAAGCTCCCGGTAGGAGCCAAGTTCACATGTGTCATTTATATGACCTTAAGATTACTGCTTACTACTTTCCTACTCAGAATAAATTATTATTGAGTTGGGAAACATCAGGAATGAATTCTACCATCCTACCTTACTACCAATACTAGTCCGTTAACAGTTATGCTGTCAAGATACATTTTAATTGATGTTATATCAGGATTTGGAAGTTGGAATTATTACTTGACGGGTAATATATATCGATCTGTCATAAATATATAATAACCGGTTTCAGCAGCTATTTGGTGCATTAATAGCTGCTGACAATGTGTTTTTACCGGTTTATGATTCGTACGGCGAAATCGGACATATACTAATTAGACTATTTTATTGCTCCTTACCCAAATTTTCATGAGCTCAGCTTCTTTAATAAGCTTATCCCGCAACTCAGGGTGAGCTATGTTGATTAATGCCTCCGCCCTTTGCCAGCTTGATTTGCCCTTAAGCATTGCTATGCCATACTCGGTAATTACATAGAAATTTATACTTCTGGGTACAGTCACAATAGCCCCAGGCGTTAGAATGGGACTAATTCTAGACTTTAAGTTGCCATCTTTATCATTGTAAGTAGAGGTCAAACATATCAGCCCTTTACCACCTTTGGAATAATACGATCCGAAAATAAAATCTAACTGTCCGCCAGTTCCTGAAATATTCCGAATCCCGCATGATTCGGAAGCTACCTGGCCATACAAATCTACCTCAATAGCGTTATTAATACCGATAACATTATCATTTTGCCCAATAACAAAGGGATCATTGGTATAATTGACTGGATAGATAGCACATGATGGGTTATGATCGACAAATTCATATAGTTTGCTCGTACCCATTGCAAACGTATATACCATTTTTCTTTGGTCTAACTGTTTTTGTTTACCGGTAATACGCCCGGCTTCAAACATATCCACAAAAGAATCTACCAGCATCTCGGTGTGAACGCCCAGATCTTTCAAATCTGATTCGGCTATCAGCGATCCAACTACATTGGGCATAGCTCCAATTCCCAATTGCAGGCAGGCTCCATCTTCAATTTGATCCAGAACAATAGAGGCTATTTTTTTATCAACATCAGTTATACGAACCTTAGGAAGCTCTATCAAGGGTTGATTATCGCCTTCGACGATATAATCAATTTCAGAAATATGAATCGATTCCCGGCTGCCGCCAAGGCAGGTTGGAACTGATTCGTTAACTTCTACGATGACGTTTTTTGCTGCATCGCAAATATTGGGAGTAAATGAAACGGATGTTCCAAAATTGAAGAAGCCATGTTTATCCATAGGCGCAACTTTAATTAGAGCAACATCTGGCTTTACATAGCCGCGATCGTAAAAACTTGGAGCCTCGTGATATGTAAAAGGAATATAATTACATAAATTTCTATCATGTAATTTGCGGCTGGCTGCACTCATATGAATATCATTATATATAAAATGTTTTCTTTCCGGGTCAGCTAAAACGGCCTTTGGCTGAAACGGACAGGTAGTTGTACGAATATTAACATCAACTAATTCGTCAACCCGTTTAGCCAGTGCCTCATCCAGATAAGCAGAATTCATAACAAACTCACCATAGTTAACGATGTCTCCTGATTTTACCTGCTTTATAGCCTCATCTGCAGAGGTCAATTTCCGCTTGTATTCTGCACTATAATCCACCAAAAAATGCCTCCCTTATATATTTATAAATATTTAGAAACACTCATCGAAATTTAATTAATATCAGATTTGTATAAATTCTACCATTTTATCCTTTTTTATAGAAGCCAGGGATCCGTCTGCGATCATAAATTTGGCAAATAATTACCCTATGTCCGGGGTAGTAAATTTCAATAAATTAATAAGGGGAGAAATTCTTAAAGATTTCTCCCCTTATTTTAAGCTTCCCTTTGGCCAGAGCATGATTCAGCAATTTGATCATAAATCGGTCTGGACTTCAGTATATCGGCTACAATATAGGCAGTCATGGATACGGTAATAAGTGCGGGGAGAATTTTTTCATTAATGCTCTTCCGTCATAACCGGCAAAACGATCTCCACTGCAGCCCCTCCTTGGTCCGCATTATATATTTTAATTGTCCCCGAGTGCTCTTCGATGATCTTCTGTACTATGGCCAAACCCAGCCCAGATCCCGATTTTATTCCGGTATAAAAATAGTCAAAAGCATGGTTAAGATCCTCCGAGGTAAAACCATCTCCGTCATCCCTGACCGTGATTACTACCTTAGTATCAGCATCAATAACCAAAGAATGAATAGTAACGCAGCTGCAGGCATGGCGGATGCCGTTGGACAGCAGGTTGACAAAAACGCTGTGCAACTGATCCCAATCTCCGATTACCCATGTGCCTGCCTGGACCTTAGGTATAATACGCACCTTTCTTTCCAGTGCATAGCCACCTACTGTCTCTATCACCTGTTCCATTATGTAGCATAAATCATTGGGTAAAAAATAGGTATTATGCGGCTGTTCCAGGATAGTGATATCTATCATATTTTCTACTACATTTCTCAAACGCAAGCTTTCCTTATGAATGATCTCAATGGCGTTGTCTAGAGAAGGCCCGGTAAATACCCCATCCCGAATGCCTTCCGCATATCCATTGATACTCATAAGAGGCGTTTTCATCTCGTGGGAAGCGTTCTGGAAAAAGTGACGCATACCCTCATCATAACTTTTTAACCGGTCGGCCATTTGATTAAAAGCGGCGGCCAGCTGAGCCAGCTCATCATCTGTCTTAATATCCAGACGAGTGTCAAACTGACGGTTGCCCACGGCCTGGGCATAATCTTCCAAGGATCTAAGAGGCCTTACTAGATAGCGGATTAAGAAGAAAGCAATAAAGAGGGCCATAGTAAGTGCGGCTAAAAGACTAGCAAAGATCATAAGCAGTGTTTCTCGGTACATAAACTGCAGAGTATTAATAGATACAAAGGTTAATACAGTACCTCCGGCGCCTACCGGTACCTCCGCTGATAAATAACTTCCGTTCTTAAAAATATTAGCCTTATTTCTGTCAAAGGGCTTATCTTCACGCAGTTTTTCTGTAAGTTGGGCTAAAGAATGACCAACAGGGAACTGCTGGGGCCGACTGCTATAGCTGATCTTGTCCTCCGGGTTAATCCATAAATAGTCACTCTCCACCGAGCGCCCCAATAAAAGAATTGTTAACGGCAGATTATGCTCTTGAGGGGGTATAGAGCCATATCCAATAGTATAGGCAATCTCCCAGGCCTGTCTTTCCAATCCAATTTCTGCACGCCTTTCTAAAACCCCTACTAGAATCGGATAAAAGGCCAGGGCAGTTACCAGAAAAGTAAAAACCACTACAATTAAGTAACTTGTTAAAATTTTAGTAGATATGCTTTTGAATTTGCCCATTTAACCGGTACCCGTATCCCCATATAGTATGAATGTTAGTTTCCGAACCGTTTTCCTTTAGTTTTTTGCGCAGCCGTTTGATCAAGTCATCAACGGCCCGCTCGCTCCCGTCATAGTCATATCCCCATACCCGGTCCAGCAGCTCCTGGCGATTAAAAGTTCGCTGAGGGTGCTGTACCAATAAAGCCAGCAGCTCATATTCTTTAGTGGTAACGGCAATCTCCTGTCCATCAATCAGGACCAGCCGGTCCACGGGGACCAATTTAAGATTACCAGCCTGTAGGTAGTTTTGAGGATCAGGAGGAGCCAGAGTGCGGCGAAAAACCGAACGCACCCGAGCGATAAGTTCCCGGGGACTAAAAGGTTTGGAGAGGTAATCATCCCCTCCTATTTCCAGCCCCATAATCCGATCCAGTGCTTTTCTACGCGCAGATATGAAAATAACTGGAACCCCGCTGCGTTGACGAATCTCCCGGCAAAATTCCAAACCGTCCTGGCCGGGCAGCATGATGTCAAGTATAAACATATCCGGGTACCCTGATTTCAAGCGCTGAGATAAGTCTTCCACACTGCTGAAAGACTCCACAATAAACCCTTCATTCTGGAGATACTGGGATATCAAAAAGCGGATATTCTCTTCATCATCTACCACAAAAATGGTGCTCAAAACAAAGCACTCCTTCTTTTCGGCCTTATTAGCTCTATTTTAGTATAGGACAAGGATGTGGCAAAAATGTGTTAATAGATCAACTGCTGCTCAAACCGCACTTTTTAGTTTTGTGGTATAAATAACAATCTCATTCCCTAATTCTGCCACATTTAAAGTTTATCATTATTTTATTGCAGAAGTTATGAGAAAGAAATTCAAGCAGAAAACGTAACTCTATTATAAAAGCAAATTGACAAAATGCGCTGAGTCTCTCTTAGCAGGGAGAATGGGGGAACCAATAAGTGGGGTGAATCCAAATGGTAGGGAATTCCCTTTTCCCGAACCCGTCAGCTAACCTCGTAAGCGCTTAAAAGGGAATCCGAGGTTAATACTTTGCCAGCGTAACCAGAGGCCTTCCTTTGGTTATTTCTGTTTAAGTCTCGGCCCTTTTCGATTGTAACCATTCCTAGTAGAGGATTCATAAGAAGGAGTGATAACATGAGAGAAACAGGGAATTTAAATAACATTTATCAATCAGTCCTCAGAAGCAATGAATTAAAAGAGCACGTCCTTCCTTATCTGGAAGCCGTAAGAACACTGCCAAACGATGCCGCTGTTCAGGAGCAAACAACTATAAGAAAACAGCAAATTCTAGATGTCATGGGCAGCACCGATGAGGACTGGGCTAACTGGAAATGGCAGCTAAAAAACCGGATAAAAGACAGCGCTGTTATAGCCCAAATAATCGGCTTAAGTGATTTAGAAAGAAAGCGAATTGACAAAGTCAGCAAGGTCTATCGCTGGGCAATATCACCCTATTATCTCAGTCTGGTGGGAGCAGATTATGAAAACAGCCCAATTTATCGCCAGGCAGTCCCAGATATTAGAGAACTGGCCCCCGGGGGTAGTCTTGATCCAATGAACGAAGCTCTAACTTCACCCGCCCCGTGCGTGACCAGGAGATATCCGGACCGCATGATCATCAATGTAACCAACCAGTGCGCCATGTATTGCCGCCACTGCCAGAGAAGACGCAATATCGGTGAGACCGATCGGCATGCCTGCCTGAAAGATGTTGCACAGGCTATTGATTATGTTGCTAAAAACGAAGAAATTCGGGATGTCCTCATCACCGGCGGTGATGCGCTTTTGCTTAGCGACCATGTATTGAACTCTATATTATCCGAACTTCATCAAATACCACATGTAGAAATCAAACGAATCGGGACCAGGGTTCCGGTGACCATGCCGCAAAGGATCACCCCCGAGCTATGCGATATTATTCGCAGGTATCCACCAATTTATATCAATACCCAATTCAATCACCCCCTGGAGATCACTCCCGAGGCAAAATCAGCCTGCGACCGACTGATAGAAGCAGGGGTGGTACTAGGTAACCAGGCGGTTTTACTTCGCGGTATCAATGATCAGCCTTATGTAATGAGAAAACTAGGCCAGGAATTATTGAAAATAAGGGTGCGCCCTTACTATATATTCCACGCCAAGGATGTACAAGGAACTCGGCATTTCCAAACCAGCATTACGGAAGGTATGGACATTATAAGATCTCTTCGGGGCCACACGTCAGGGCTGGCCGTGCCCACCTATATCGTTAATGCCCCCGGAGGACTGGGTAAAATACCGTTAATGCCCAACTACGTGCTGCAAACCCCACAAGATAAAGTGGTCTTAAGAACCTGGGAGGGAAAAGTCGTTGAAGTAGAGAATGATCCGCAACCCTAAACCTCTTGCCAGGAAAGGATGCCCGTATTTACGGGCATTCCATTAACGGAACTAAAGGGGTGTTCGGCTATTTTTAAAGGCCCTTCTTAAATTAGACCATGGACATGATCATAATTTATTTTTGAAATTTTCCCAAGACTTTCTCCTTATAAAGGCTTGGGAAGGATTAATTACTCTAAGAACTTTTATACTAAATCGTCCAGTTTTTCATCTATTTCCAGCGCAAGCTGCTGCCAGTCTTCATCATCAATCATGCCGCTGCGATATGACTCCCGCAAAGAACTTTTCTCGGTCAGCAAAGCCTGACGCAAGGCCTGGTTCTCCTGGCTCTGTATGAAACTATCATCCTGCTGGCCTAATTCCTCGATCCTGCTCTCCAATTGTTCAAGGCGCTGCTGATATTGACATTTCAAACGCTGGCAGCTTTGATTAGATAGGGCTTTACGCTTTTCCAACAGGTCCAATTCCTTGACCGCCTCATGGGCCGCCATGATCTGACTGGCCACACGGCTATGCTCTGCCTGCCAGTCCTTAGCGGACGCCAGACCCAGCCTCTTTAGGAGGGGTTTGGTAGTCAAGCCCTGCAGCAATAAGGATACGAGCACCACACCGAAGGTAAGCAGTAGGACTTCATCTCTTCCAGGGAAACTGCGATCCAGGCTCAGGGCCAGGGCCATGGGGATAGCCCCTCGTAGACCTCCCCAGAATAGCATATGCCGCCACCTGGCTGGAATATGGTATCCAGAAAAAGTGACCACCGGACTTAGTCCATAAATGGCAACGGCGCGGCCAGCCAGCACAATGAAGAACGCGGCGATAATCATAGGAAGCAACGGCTCTAAGTTTACCAGAGTCACTTCAAAACCTACCAGGAGGAATACCATTGAATTTACAGCAAAAGCTGCGTATTCCCAGAAGGAATTCACCGCAAGTCGGGTGGTTGCTGACATTCCCTTCTGCATACCATAACTGCCCATAACCAATCCAGCCGTTACAACCGCAATTACTCCGGATACATGCAGCCATTCCGCCGATAAATAAGAGCCAAAGACTACAATAGTAGTCAGCATAATTTCCAAAAGATGATCGTTGAACTCCTGGGTAATCCGGGAGGCAATAAATCCAATAGCGCCTCCCAGAGCTGCACCGCCGGCTATTACAATGAGAAAGGAACTTATACCATCCAATAAAGTCGTACTCAGACCAGAGGCGAAAGAAACCAGAAGAGTATACAGCACGATAGATACTCCGTCGTTAAAGACGCTCTCAGCCTCCATGATCATACTAAGGTTCTTTCCTACCCCTAATTCTTTGAAAATAGCGATAACCGAGATAGGATCGGTTGGGGAAATAAGCGCGCCAAATACTAAAGCTGCTCCAAGAGGAAGTCCGAGCAGGCGGTAGGCCAGCCAGGCGGTAACCATAGTAGCCAGAAGGGTACCGGCCAGCGAATAGATTGTTACCGGCTTCCAGTTTGCCGCCAGGAGGCTCACTCGCATATTGATGGCGGCTTCAAATAAAAGCGGGGGTAAAAAGATAGCAAACAATACATGCGGATCCAAAATAACCTGGGGAAGCAGGCCTGCAGCTCCCGCCACAAATCCGGTGATAACCAAAGCAAGAGCGTACGGTATCTTGACGTAGCGTCCCATCATAGCCACTATCGTAGCTAAAACCAGCAGCCAGAAGAAGGTATTAAAGTTACTCGTGGTGGTTAAAGCAAACATTGCCATCCTCATCTTTTTATCTCTTTACTTTTGTTATTAATCAAAAGTATAACCTATGCTTCCCCTATTTAAAAATCAGGCATCAAAAAATGGGCCTCTTTTTAAACCCTCGCGGTTACTTGTTTTCGATGGAGCCTATGGGCTGATTTTGAACCACTGGCCTAATTTCAATCCCTTAAAGCCCTACAACTTAACTTTTTGAATTATTTTAATTAATGCTTTTAAGGTGGCATTCAGTTATTTTCAGACAGTAGATTTAATGCAATCTATCACGCAATAACCAATTTATGGGCAATTTGTAAAACAATGAACATACTAATAAGAAGTTTATCCAACAAAGAGGAGTTAATTAAATAGTATCAGCGGGGGATACTTGTCATATCAAGTGCTTGATTGGCAAAATAGCACAATAGCTTTTTATAACATTTTAATATATACTATTAACCAAGGTGGTATACCATTATACCACCTTGGTTTAAAAACGATGCGCAGCATTCGAGGAGGAAATAAATGTATCAGCCAATTGCTAGGGTAAGTGAAGCTCAGTCAGTAAGATTATATGAAGTAATAATTAAGCGGATAAAAAATATGATTCTTGAGGGTAAGCTTAAGGTCGGTGATAAGCTGCCTTCCGAACGTGAATTAGCTGAAATGTTTAAGGTTAGCAGGGTTCCTGTACGTGAAGCACTAAAAATTATGGAATTTATGGAGGTCTTACAGTATATACCTGGCGACGGTATGTATTTAAAGTCTATTGATCTTAATGATTTACTTTCCAAAATTGATTTCATGATTGAAACCAGCAACGATATTGTCTCAGATTTATTTGAAGCAAGGCAGGCCATAGAACTTAAAGCTGTTGAGCTTGCTGCTATCAAACGAACTGATGCAGATTTACGGGCTATGGAAAAATGCCTTGAAGAAATGGAAGAAGATATAAATAATGGAAGAGATGGTATCCAAGCCGCCACCAACTTCCATACTGAAATAAGCAAAGCATCAAAAAACAAAGTAATTGCTCGTATAAATGATTTATTGATTATCCTGACTGAAATATCCCGAGAAAAATCATTAAAAAGACAGGGTATAGCTCCAACCGCTTTAGTTTTTCATAAACAAATCTATCAAATGATTAAAAAACATGATCCAAAAGGGGCCCAGGATATTATGAAGGAGCATCTTGAGCATACTGAACGAGCAGCTCTTGCTGATCAATACTAGGTTTAAATCCTTAAAAAAATTGATAATAAGGAGGGGAATTTAACCTATTACGGGCATATTGGTATACCAATATGCCGGTATACCAATATGCGTAGAAGCAAAAAACTGGTAGTACGTTTTGGGGTCAACCGCTTATTATTTAGAGAATCCTTAACTCCTGCGTGTTATTAAAGTTAAGCGTGGATACATATATCATTTTATCTGAGTATATTAACCATAATATCGAGAAACTTTTAAACAAAATTACCCCGCAAAGCTGATTTTGAAAATGATTGTATTAATAGAGGTGATTCTAATGAATAGCCCACAATTAGCTGATTCTGAATTGGTCTCCAGGTTACAGGAATTAATAGCATCGGGGAAATTTAATCATTGTGGTCTTCAACCGGAAATAGCCGAATCTTGGGAAAGGTCTTATGCGTCCACTGTAAATTGTCATATTGGAAGTCATTTGTATATAAATCCATTGGATGACGAAAATCTTAAAAACTTTGAACTTAAAGATATAGCTATGCCTGCCATGATTAATGTGTATAAATTAACCAAGGGTTCTGGTTTTCAGCTATTGTTGACTGATGCAAAGGGTTTGGTAGTTGAACACCTCCCCCCTCAGGATGCATTATTATTTAATAATTGGAATGAAGCCATCCTAGGTACTAATGCTGTAGGTACTGCAATAAAGATAAAAAAGGCCATTCAAATTTCAGGTGCTGAGCATTATCGCCATGAATTACGTTCCTTAACCAGTTCAGCTGTACCTATTTACGACCAGAAAGGAGGGGTAATCGCTGTTCTGGCCTTAATTGGTCCCAAGTGCGAAGACCATTCCCGTGTCTTAAGCATGTTATATAAAGCAGTAAAATCTATTGTCTATAAATGGGAGGTGTATCAAAAAAACCGTCAACTACTTACCTACAATACCCTTCTTACGAATATTATCAACATTATGATGGACGGAATAATAATCGTCGCTGATACCGGTATTATCGAGCAGTCAAACCCCGCTGCGGCAAGAATTTTGGCTAAAGAAGGGCAAGATTTGTCTGGTGCTGATCTGAGAACAATTCTAGAAGGGCAGGCTATACTGGATAAAATGTTAAATGTCGGGACCCCCTTCACAGATGTTGAACTATTCTTTGACAGCCCCACCAAGCGCATTCATTGCCTTGCTTCCGGTCAAAGCAGCCGTGATGATAAAGGTAATATTACAGGTGGAATCATTGTCTTGCACAGTATTGATAAAGTTCATAGAATGGTCAATAGAGTATATGGTACACGAGCAGAAATAAATTTCAATGATATTATAGGCAGCAGTAATACAATCAAAGCTACCATCCATATTGCCCGTATAGCTGCCAATAATATAAGCAATATATTACTTGACGGTGAAAGCGGTACTGGAAAAGAAATCTTTGCCCGGGCAATTCATAATGAAAGTTTAAGACGCAAAGGTCCCTTTGTAGCAATAAATTGTGGTGCAATTCCCCGAGAACTAGTAGGCAGTGAACTGTTCGGCTATGTAGATGGTGCCTTTACAGGAGCCCGGCGTGGGGGGAAACCGGGGAAATTTGAAATGGCTGCAGGAGGCACTCTGTTTCTAGATGAGATTGGAGACATGCCCCTGGAACAACAGGTTGTTCTGCTCCGAGTTCTCCAGGAAAAACTGGTTGCTCGTATTGGCGACTCCAAAGAAATTCCGGTTGATGTACGAGTTATCTGTGCCACCAATAAAGATTTATTGCAGGAAGTGGAAAAGGGCAATTTCCGGCAGGACCTTTACTATCGTCTTAATGTTATATTAATTACTATTCCTCCTTTGCGGGATAGAATAGAAGATCTTTCTTTGCTAATTAATAACTGTTTAGAAAAACTTGACAAACAGAGCACTGTATCTAACCTGATGAATACATCTGTCATGCAATATTTAAGCAGTTACTACTGGCCTGGAAATGTGCGTGAATTGCAAAATGTTGTAGAGAGATTAGCCATTATAGCTGATACCCGGTCTATTACCATTGCCGATCTTCCTCAAGAAATACGTACTTGTAAGAATACAATTCCTGTTAAAGACAAACTAAATTTTACCGTTACAGATTTACATGAATCATATACGAATAAGAAAAAACAATTAATAGCTAAACAAGAATCGGAACAGATTTTGGCTATGTTAAAAAAACTGCACGGGAACTTAAGTGAAGTAGCAAAGGCGATGGGGTTTTCAAGAACTACTCTTTATAGAAAATTAGAGATATATAATATCTCTAAAGATAGCTGGTAAGAATATTTATGGTTTCCTTACCTTAAACCACTTGTCTTGGGAAATAAATTCTTCCGCCAAAGCAATATCGCATATATTAGAACTTACCACCAAGCATTTATCACCTGCGCCTGGTTTTACAATAACACCACATCCTTTATTAGCAATTGTTCTATAAACATAATTGTGATGAAAATAAGGCTATGGCATAGCTGTGTAAGCCTGGCAACAGATAATTTACTCCAAAGAAGGTGAACAATACCGCTATAAATCCAATCACCGCCAGGACTGAAGACCGGTGCCCCCGCCAACCGTATGTATGTCGGGCATGAAGACACGCTGCATAGATCAGCCATGTGATCAGCGACCAGGTTTCTTTTGGATCCCAACTCCAGTAGCTTCCCCAGGCTTGTTCTGCCCAAATTGCACCGCTGACAATTACCAGTGATAATAGAAAAAATCCAAAGGTTATGAATCGATAAGATAACTCATCCAGCAGCTCCATGCCTGGTAAATGGCCTATTAAGCTGGTAATTTTCATACTGTTGGTCTTTCTTTTTTTGCAGCGCTCTTTAATTAAATACATAACCGCCAGGCCAAAAGAAAGTGCAAATGCTCCGTAGGATAGAATCGCAGTGGCTACGTGAACACTTAACCAATTGCTCTTTAAAGCGGGCATCAGAGGAGTTATAGCTCTTTGACTAATCGGCATTTCTACTGCTACATAGGCAAGAAGAATCCAGGCCACAGGTATAACAAATAGGCCAACTGTCTTTAAACCATAACGATGTTCAAAAAATAAATAAAACAAGACAATTCCCCAGGTAAAGGCGATTAAAAATTCATATCCATTGGTCAAAGGGAGTCTTCCGGCATTTACACCTCGAAGAATCAAGGCCAATGTGTTTATTCCCCAGCCAAAACCGGTAATTAAGGTGGCTAATTTACCAATACCTTCATGCTTGTTTACGACGTAGCCCAAATATAATAAAATCGCAATGCTGTAGGACACAAAAGATATTATAAAAGCTGTATTCTCATAATTATCCATTCTCTTGCCCCTCTTTTGTATTGGTGGATTCCGGGTGCAACAGGGTTGCGTTGGCTTGGATGTCCTTGACTATATCTTTGATATGATCCGTGAACAACACGGAATTTCCATTGGCCTGACCACTAATACTTACTGCCAGCAGCTTGCCTTGCTGTTCCAATACCATCCACAGCTGGCGTTGCTGCAGGAAGAAGGAAATGCCCATCCCCAATAACATAAACACTGAACCAAACCATATCAAAGGAACGCCAGGATCTTTCTTTACCTGCAAACCAGTGTAAGGAACCGCTCTAATAAATTTGATAGTATTTGCTTCGTGGCCAAGATTAATTGCTGAGCCTATTTCCGCTGCTCCCATACCCACGCGTTGATTACTCTCAAACAAGACATAAATAATTCTGGAACTATTGGCATCAGCCGACTCTGATTTACGGGAAGCAGTCTTACTATAATCAAGCCTGGGAAGGATACCGAAATTGGTTCCAGGTATCTTCAAGTTTTCTCCTTCTAAAACAAATCCTTGATAAATAGTTCTAGCGTCAGGCCCGTTAACTTGGATTTCAACAGCATCCCCGTAACGGGCCTGGTAGAACTTTGTCCCTTTGTAATTAAAAGGACTATTAACCCCAATCGTAGTTGTCTGCAATAACTCGTTATTTTCCAGAACAGTTAGGCGGCTAAAGTAGCCTGACGGTGTACCATTTGGGTAATGTTCAATCCAAAACCCTTCAACCCGAACCTGAAAGTCGTGTTTCAAGAGTTTTGAATCGATGCCAGGAACACTTGATACACTAAAAGTTGTACCCACAGGTGCGTTTATACTGCCTTGATAGCCGCATATTGCTCCATATAAAAACCCGGCTATAATGACCACAAAGCTAAAGTGGGTAATGAATGATCCCAATACACCTAACCGCCCATGTTGGGCCCCAATTCTGCATTTACCCTCCAACGAGTCTGACCAGACTTCATAGCCCCGTCTATTCAGGATACTGATGATCCTTATCTTGGCCTCATCTATCTCCCCGGTGAAATTAAACGATGTACCGGCCTTTAGCCTCGTTAACTGTTCCTTATCAAGCAGACGTTCAGACCTGCCGGTTCTCAAGCGAATAGTCTTAAGGCGATAAAAGCTGCAGGCCACCAAATTAAGGGTCAAGAGAGTCAGCAAAGTAATATACCACCAGGAATGATATAAATCATTCAAATGTAAAACACTTTTCAGCCAACCCTCTTGCCCATCTGGCTGCTGGGGAACAATGGTCCCTATTATTGAAGCTATTATGATGGCCAGGACCAAGTATAAACCCATTTTCATGGATCTAAAATTTGCCCACCAGCTTTTATCTTTAGACATCTGATCACTTCCCTATCGGATTGCAACTACGGCTAACAAATATATAGCTTATCACTTTAATCCCAGGGGTAGAAAGCCATATAAAAACCATATTAATACTGCTGCATATACTATCATCTGTATGACAATCAACACCTGGTTGTGTCGGAACCGCGACCCCTCCTGGACTAAGCTGGCTTCTCCCGAATCATATTCAAGCACCGGTGGTGAATTGTTTTGCAATTCCAGCGGATGAAATTCCTGCATTTCATTATGAGTGAACTTCCCGTCTAACCAGACCTTGCTCATAGGAAACACCATTGGGCTGAAATGAGCATTGTAAAAGTGCCAGATAAAAACAGCCATAATTGCCAACATTGCCTCATCGCTATGGGCAATTTGGGCACAGTCGATGAAAGAGCGCGATACAAACCTGGCTGATACGTGGGGGAACCACAGTGTCAGCCCAGAACCAACCATAATTGCAATACCCCAGAATACTGCCCAGTAGTCAAACTTTTCCTTATAGGAATAACGGTCAAATTTGGCGTCCTTTTTGGTCATCCCCAGGCAAAATACTATGTGGTCCAATAAATCGGTCACATCTTTCCAGGTCGGGATCATTGCAGCCGAGCTTTCTTTGCTGACAATCTTACTGAAAGTCAGGTAACCAAGATGATATACGGCGGCAATAATCATCACGATGGCTGCACCCTTATGAATGTTTAACATGGTATCAAATCCTCCGAAAAAGGAGGAGGCATATACCGCCCAGCTTTTAGCAGCATACTTTATAGGAAGACCGGTGAAGGTTAGCAGGAAAAAGCTGCTGAAAAGCAAAAGGTGCTGCAAACGATGATGTATATTCCATCGTTGATAATTTTTACCCATAAGAATTCCCTCTCTTTCACTGGCTTTCATTTCGCCGTCTGGCTATCTTTAACAGATACAACAGTTCAACTTCCATGTGTAAGATTAGCCCTATTACGGTCAAGATGGTCAACCAGACAAAGAATTTAAAGGTGTTATGTTCTGCGGTTCCGGTACCAGCGGCAACGGATTTATGTTCGGTACCAGCCGCATAGTTGTCCATAGAGGCCACGTGGCACTTGCCACAGGTCTCAGGCAGATTGGTATCCGACACGCTTGAATCTGCATCAGTCACTGCCAGAGCATTATGCGAACCATGACAATCAATACAATTGGCTGTCTTAATAGTCCCCAACAATAGACCATGTCCATGAACACTCTCCATATATGAATTTAATTCCTGATTGTGACATGCTCCACATGTTTCCGGCACATTTTGCGGAGATACCACCGTAATTTCCGATGTCTCTGTTGCCTCTCCCAGACCCTGAAGATGGCTGCTGCTTATATTCGTATGGCAAACCATACAAGATAAGTCATTGTGAACAGATTCTGAAAAATACTGTTGGATATCTGCGTGGCACTGATAACAATTCTGGTTTGTAAAATCAGGTTGTTCATCTTGAGCTAATCCGTTATTTATCGGTACCACGAGGATTAAACATAGACTAATACTAATACCTAACAATAATTTTAATAAGGGCATTAATTTTCTCACCCCTTTATGACTCTTTATTGCTCATGCAGCAACTAAAGATTGGAATAAATCTATCATAATTTCTCCTACACCAAGATAAAATGGATTTTTCGTATGCTGAACCAATCTCTCGGCCAGGCTCAATCCAAATTGGCTCAGGTGTTTATCCATGGTTTCATTCTGAAGTTGGATTGCCATTTCCTCATTAATCTTGTTGCCATTCTTAATGGCCTCCATCTCCTGATATAAGAGATAGGACATAAACTCCATTTCCAAAGCGATATGATCGGGAGGGAGCTTAAACTCTGCCCCACATTTAATGCCTGCTTCATCATACAACCGGGCTATTTGAAAAGTTGAGTCTTGAAATAGTTTGCCTTCTTTATAAACCGACTCAAACAATGGCACCAGCCTAGGTTTGGATACAAAGCACATCCTGGTATAATCCTTTTGCAGATCCAACAACAACTCATCCGCTGAATCAAAAATATTGATATAAGCTTTTATCCCTAAAACCTTATCATCAGGCAGATAACGGATAAATTCGCCCTGGATGAGACCTTCTACAAACTGTTGATCGGGGTAGTCCAAGGCTTTGGACATCCAGGAAAATACTTGTATGTTTATGTTTATATTTTCCACCCGTTCAGCATTAATCCCCACTTTTGATACCCCCTCTGTTCTGTTACTGCGTTATGAAGCCTAGCTTATGGAGCAACTTCCTATTGTTCCTTTTCAATATTATTTCTTCTTGCACTGTACTTTTTCAGACCGGCAAAGGCTGCTAATGCAGCTGCGGTTAAGCCGACAGCGGTGCCCCCAATAGCTATAGGGCTGTAACCCACATTGGCTTTAGCTACCTTGGGATATCCTACTGAAATCGGATCAGCCTTGGAGAGGATTATCATGCTGGTGCCGCCGTTTTCTTCAAGCCCATAAATATTAAGTTTGTTATCTTTCGCTAGTTTTTTAGCTTTGGCAATAATTGCTTCCCGCTCGCCAAACTCCATGGCACTGGTAGGGCATACTTCCACACAGGCAGGTTTGGCATCAGGATTTGTGTCAAAATTTCTATGCGCACACATACTGCATTTGACGATTTCGTTTTGGGCCTGGTCAAGCATAGGAACATGAAATGGACATCTCATCACACAGGTACCGCAGCGGATACAGACATTGGTATCCCAGAGGACCGGCCCATATTCACTTTTGCTGAGAGCTTTCTTGGGGCAATTGGCTACACAAGTGGGTTCCAAACAATGCATACAGCGGTGATGATACAAACCTTCATCATTAATTTGTACTATTGTTCTGGTATTTCCATCAGCGGCCACGTCATGCAGTCTATTTTCCTGCACACATTTATAAAAACAGGTATTACATCCGGTACAGAATCTACTATCAAGTAAAATTGCATATTGTTTCATTCATATCACCTCCTATGCTTTTTTAATACGTACATAAACGTCCTCTACCCAGCCCATTCCGGTTGGGTCGTGTTGTTTGCAAATCTTGGGGTCTTTTTGCGGTATAAGATCGCCATCACGGTAACCCCAAACCCCATGTTTCAACATTTTGGATCGGTGTCCAATACCGTGAAATAGTAATACGCAATCGTCCCGGCTTATGCGGGTGGTCAGATAAACCTTGGATTTGACTGGCCGCGGTAATTCGGTCATATACTTGGGATTGGTCTCGATTATAACTTCATCCCCATTGCTTAATCCCAATTTTTGGCCAGCTGTCGGGCTAATCCATACACAATCAGTATAGTTCTTAGCCGAGAGCATATTTAAAACTGGATTATCGATGAAATTGGGGTCAGCATGCATATGCCAGCCAGCTCGAGTTACGAGCAGTGAGAACCCGTATTCCCCCTCTGGTGCCGACCAACGCATTGCAGGTTCGGGCAGTCCGCTAAATCCTACCTCGGTAAATTCATCAACATACATCTTTACCCGACCGTCCGGTCTGCCATACCCAATTTCCTGTAGGGTCTTATAATTCTCATAAGGCTTTTTATCGATCCAAAAAGCGTTTTTGTTATCCATAAAGTCCTTGTCATCGGTACCAGCTCCTACAGCCGCAACGGCCATATCTTTGGAAAGGTCTTTAATAATTTTGTTTGCATCACTGCTGCCATCGGTAGTCCAATATGCAGGAGCCAAAGCAAATCCGATCATACTGGCAATCTTTCCCCAGCCAATGACATCACCGGGAGATTTCTGGACTGGATTACCACCTACCAGACAAGCCCATTTTGGATAATATTGCCGTATATCCAGTTTAGCTTCTTCAAACTGGTGGGGAGCCGGCAGAACATAGTCACACCAATAAGCACCATCATCCGGATATAGATTCCAGTCGACTACTAACTCCATTTTCATCAGAGCGGCCTCGGTCATTTGCGGTTGAATTAAAGCATGCAGACCCCGATGAGGGCCTTTGAAAAACACCATTTTGACCTGGTCGCGATGGTAAAGTCCATGACCGACCATTCCGTAGTGTCCGGGGGCGCAAAAATCTCTTTTGCGATATATGTTGTTGGTAACGGGAAATTCGTTGCGGTAGTCAATTGGATTGGCCGGTTGTTCCGGATAAGGTTTGGGAATAGGAGCAAACTCGTCCAACCATGGAATTTTGACCCCATGCAAGAATAGAACCCCGCCGTCATGATCAAAAGATCCGGTTAGAGTGTGCAAAATGTTTATTGTTTGCATCAAGCGCCAGCTGTTGGCATAGTTGGGCCCGGCCGGATCCCGTTTTAAATTGGGTATACAGACGGTTGGGGCAGCTTTTGCAAATTCCTGGGCGATTCTTTCAATATCCTTGGCCGGCACTTCACTGACTTGCTCAGCCCAAGCGGGTGTACACTTTTCGATATTCTCCTGTAGTAATTGCAGTACCGGCTTGGCAGTCACTTTCTTACCGTTAAGATCGAAGGTATAGGGCCCGCCGCCAAAAGCCATGTTGTTACAGCCTTTGATCGCTACAGCTTTATTTTCGGCTGTACTCCAGACTAACCAATTCCCTTTTTCATCGGTTACATGCAATTTAGTTTCGTTATCAATAAGGGCACCCGCGTCAGAATACTTGTTCAAAAAATCGGTTTGATAGAGCTTGCCATCTACAATTGTTTTAACCATAGCCAAGGCCACCGCCAAATCGGTACCAGGTTTAATCGGGTAATATTCATCGGCCATACCGTCAGTAATAGGCGTTCTTAGCGGGTTGAAAAATACTATTTTAGTACCTTTTCGTTTGCCCTCAGCAATATGATTTAGGATACCAGCCTTGGCAGTTTTGCTGAACGAATCAAAGCCGAACCATAACATATATTTAGTTTCATTGTAGTCATATCCCCAGATAGAATGAGTCATGGTATAGGTGCTGGAATAATATTTATTGGGAGGATTGGTAACCATTAAAGAGTTCAGATAATAGTGAGTGCCGAAACATTCGGTTCGCTGATCACTTCTGGTCACACCCAGTGACTGGCATAAGCGGTTACTATACATATCACCCGGTGAAGCAAAAAGCATCTCTTCAGGTTTATACTTTTTCATTTGTTCGATGATATCTTTTACGGCATCCTCAGATTTGACTTTGATCCAACCCGGATCAGAATCCAAACCCCGTTTGGGATTGGTTCTTTTCAAGGTGACTAACAAACGATCGGGATTATACATTCCATCTACAAATCCCAGGGCTTTAATGCAGTACTTGCCCCGTGCCACCGGATCGTCGGGTCTGCCTTCAAGAGTAAGAGCTCTCTCTAATCCGGTTACCTTATCAACTCCTACTACTACATCGTAGTGACAGTCGCATTCACATGCTCTGGCGCAGACCTGTGGAATCTTTTTCTTAATCAGGTAAGGAGCCTTTTCCTGGGGATGCTCCCCGAATGCATAGGCTACGTTAAAATTTCGCAAGGGTGTATCTAATACCATTAGTGCCCCGGTCATACCTGTTAACTTCAACAATCTTCTTCGGGAAATTCCTTTACTAGTATCCATAGGTTTCACTCCTTATATCGCGGTTCCGATAAAATTACTTTAGATGAATGAAATTGGCTTCTACTCAGCTCGACATAAGCATGGCCTCCTTTCTCTCGTTCCAAGGGATACCCTTTTAATAAGCAACTAATGTGCCACCATTAAACAAACGATTCAAAATTAGTTCTGAGTGGCTACATATTGGATTTTTTATCAAATGGCTTTTTAAAAATGGTTTGTTACGTTTTAGAAATGATGTGCAAACTTTTTATTACAATGTGTAAGGAGTTGTTTACAAAGCATCCTTAACTTTTTTGGTAATAATGATGTGTTTTGAGAACCAAGGCAGGTATTTTTCCCAGTTTTGGAGAGTAAAAAAAAGGCTATCATAACAGTAATTAAGACCCACAAATTGTTATGCTGTTTTACGAGCCCACGTAAAAAAAGGCCAATTTGGAAATGACCTCTTTTTAAAAACCGTATGGCACGTCATAACCAAACTATGAATAATTTGTAAAGCCATGAACATGCTAATTAGAGAGTTTATCCAACAAAGAGGAGTTAATTAAATGGTATTTCGGAAAACAACCAGTCGTCTGGAAAATAAGCAACCTACTAAGCAAGGGACTCCACAACCTGAGAAGAATCAGGGTTTAAATCCGCCTTTAACAAATGATTTGGACTCTAACCTGGCAGTTGTTAATCAAATAATGGGTCATGCCAGCGATATGGTAATCAGAAATTTCACCTTTTCCTCAATGGAAATTAAAGCGGCAATTATTACAATTAAAGGGCTATCGGAGAGGGAGTTAATCAACGAACAAGTTCTGGGTGCTTTGACGCAAGATGCTCATTTCACCAATGTTAATAGCAGACAAATATTTGAACAAATAAATCAGCACGGTATTCCAAATATTTTTGTTAAAGAAGAAGCTGATGTTGGGAATATTATTGACCAATTGATAACAGGTAACACCATTTTTTTCATGAACGGTATTAACAGCGCCCTGATTATCGGAAGTCAGAGTTGGAAGGACCGCGCAATTTCCGAGCCAATGTCGGAAAATGTAGTAAGAGGTCCACGAGACGGTTTTACCGAAACAATTGATACGAACACTGCATTAATAAGACGACGAATCAAAAGCCCCGATTTGCGGGTAGATGAGTTTAAGATAGGTACACAAACCAAAACAAATGTACTATTGATTTACATTAATGGAGTAGCTCGCGAAGCAACAGTAAACGAAGTAAAGGAGCGACTGCAGAGAATTAATATTGATGGTGTATTGGAGAGCGGTTATATTGAAGAGCTCATAGAAGATAGTCCGCTGTCGCCATTTCCACAGGTTGATCATAGTGAGCGCCCCGACAAAGTATCGGCAGCCATATTGGAAGGCCGGATTGCTATACTTGTTGATAATACACCGTTTGTATTAATAGTTCCTACTGTTTTTCTACAGTTTATCCAATCACCAGAAGACTATTACGAGCGTTTCTATGTTGGATCTCTAACGAGAATGGTTAGGCTTACTGCTTATTTTACTTCCATTATTCTTCCTGCTCTTTATATCGCATTAACAAGCTTTCACCAGGAGATGATCCCTACTTCTCTGGCTTTATCTATTGCTGCTTCCCGTGAAGGCATTCCCTTTCCCAGTATTGGGGAAGCATTTATTATGGAAGCTACATTTGAAATTCTTCGGGAGGCAGGTCTCCGGCTGCCTAAACAAGCTGGTCAAGCCGTAAGCATTGTTGGGGGCTTGGTTATTGGTCAAGCCGCTGTGCAGGCTGGAATAGTTTCACAAGCAATGGTTATAGTTGTTGCCCTTACCGGTATTAGTTCTTTTGCAATTCCGGCATATAACGCAGCTGCTGCGGGACGTTTAATCCGTTTTCCACTAATGATATTGGCAGCCGTTCTTGGTCTGCCAGGTATTCTGACAGGACTAACAATTATACTTATTCATATGAGTGGCCTGCGTTCTTTTGGGGTAAATTATTTAGACCCTTTCACCTCACCAGATGTAGATCAACTAAAAGATACGTTAGTTAGGGCTCCGTGGTGGGCCATGTTTAACCTTCCGGGTAATATTGCGCGGAAAAATGCATTAAGGGTAGCATATGGGTCCAAGCCTGGTCCGAAGAACGGTTCTAAGTAAAGAGATTACGATAAATAGTTCAACTCCAGTGTTACTAATAGGAGGAACTTAGGTGTTAAAACGTACCGTTGCAATGTTATTGGTCCTGCTTATACCTCTATCCCTAACCGGCTGCTGGGATGCTGAGGAAATAAATGAGTTGGGTTTTGTTCTGAGTGTCGCGTTAGACAAGGTTGGCGATGAATATAAGGTCACAGCCCAAATCGCAAAGC
>Ga0074193_1001298_pt1 | contig 31736 bp, 32 predicted proteins | sample EPASupsiteHSE605_FD_64523 | JGI IMG/M metagenome (GOLD analysis project Ga0074193, IMG submission 64523) | Bioremediated contaminated groundwater from EPA Superfund site, New Mexico - Sample HSE6-05 | ecosystem: Environmental > Aquatic > Deep subsurface > Groundwater > Contaminated ... | reverse complement strand
GATCGTCGGGGCAGGGCCGGCCGGGCTGACGGCCGGGGTCTACTGCGCCCGGAAGGGGCTCAAAACCCTGCTCGTATCGACCACGATCGGAGGTCAGGCCCTCGAGCCGTGGGCGATCGAGAACTACATGGGCTTCCGCATGATCAAGGGCGGCGACCTGATGCAGCGGTTCGAGGAGCAGCTGCGCTCGCAGAGCATCCGGCTCGAGCTCGACGGGGCGACCGGCATCGCTCGCGAGGGCGACCGGTTCCGGGTCACGACCGAGAGCGGGCAGACCTACTCTGCCGCCTCGGTGATCATCGCCTCGGGCAAGCACCCGCGGCAGCTCGGTGTAGCGGACGAGAAGAAGTACCTCGGGCGCGGCCTCTCGGTCTGCGCGACCTGCGACGGTCCCCTCTTCAAGGACAAGCGCGTGGGCGTGGTCGGCGGCGGCAACTTTGCCGTCCAGATGGCGATCGAGCTGGCCGGACTCGCGATGCGGGTCGACCTCATCGTCCGCTCGGAGCTGAGGGCCGACGAAGCCAACCTCGCCCGGCTCGCGGAGAAGAAGAACATCAATACGCTCAAGGGCTACGAGGTCGTCGCCCTCCACGGCGATGCCTTCCTATCGGGGATCACGATCCGTGAGAAGGCGACGGGCAAGGAGATGAAGCTGGACCTCGACGGGGTCTTCGTCGACATCGGCTGGCTGCCGAACACGGAGTTCGTCAGGGGCTTTGTGGAGCTGAACGAGAAGAACGAGATCGTCGTGGACGAGAACTGCCATACGAACGTGCCGGGCGTCTACGCGGCCGGCGACGTCACGAGCATCAACTCGGACCAGATCATCATCGCGGCGGGCGAGGGCGCCAAGGCCGCGCTCGAGGCCTACGCCTGGGTCTCGACGCACTGAAAAAAAAAGAAGGCCCGACGGCCCCCGTCATTTTTATAGCGTGTTGAAGAGCGTCACCGCGTCGGCGAAGTCGATCCGGCCGTTCGCGTTGAAGTCGAAGCCTGCGAGCGGCTCGTTCTCTCCGATCCAGGTCATCTGGTTGAAGTAGAGGACGACGTCCGCGAAGTCGGCGCGGCCGTTCCCGTTCACGTCCTCGTACCGCCCGTCGCCGTTCAGGTCGATCGGCAGCCCGGTTCCGCCCGGCACCGCGACGATCGAGCCGTTCTGCGTCGGAGTCGGCGTCACGGTCGCCGTCGGGGAGACGAAGGTCGTCTCGACCCGGTCCAGGTTCATGCCGTCCCCGGTGAAGGCGAGCCGGAGCTCCTGCGTGCCGGCCGCGAGGCGGACCGTGGTGCTCGCGGTCGCGAACGCGGTCGCCGACCCGGTCACGGGGACCGTGACGTTCCCGACCTCGGTGCCGCCGACGAGGATGCGGACCGTCCTCGGGCCGTTCCAGGCCGCGGCGTGGAGCCCGACGACGTGCTCGCCGGCCTGCTCCACGGTCACGGTGTACCGGGTCCACTCTCCGTCCCGTATATAGGCGAGCGCGTACCCGCCGGAGATGGACTCGACGTCGACGTCGTCGCTTCGATACGCCCCGCCCTGGTTGCCGGCGACGGTGTCGTGGTAGGCCGCGCCCTCGCCGCCGTTGTCGTAGTCCTCGGCCTCGATGAGCCCGGGCACCACGAGTGTCGCGAACGGTCCGGGTGTCGGGGTCGGCGTGGGCGTAGACGTCTTCGTCGGCACCGGCGTCGGCGCGTTCGGCGAGGCGAGCGGGAGGGCGTCGGTCTGGCCCGAGAAGATGAAGGCCTCGTCGCAGAACCCGTCGCCGTTGCCGTCGCCGTGGGTCTCGGAGAACCCGTTCCCCGCGGGCTTGCCCCAGTAGTTGCCGCCGATCGAGGGACCGCCGATGATGTTGGTCCCCGTCCGCTTCGAGACCGAGAAGGAGTTGCCCGTCGAGGAGCCCACGACCTCGACGTTCTCCCCCGCGTTCGAGAACCGGTTGTTGTAGGCCACGTTCCCGTGGGCGTCGGAGATCCAGATGCCGCGCGTCGAATGGCCCTGGATCAGGTTTCCGACCACGCTCACGCCGGTCACTCCCCGGTAGAGCACGATCCCCGCGAAGAGGTTGTTCTCGATCGTGCAGTCCTCGATCCGTCCCAGGCCGACCCCCGGGTCGATGTAGTAGATTCCATAGCCCCAGCCCGAGACCTTCAGGTTCTTCACGGTCACGTCCGGGATGCCGTTGATGAAGATCCCCGCCGAGGACGACGAGGCCCCATTCCCCCCGAGGCGATGGCCGCGCCCGTCGATCGTTACGCCCGGGGATTTGACCTCGATGCAGACCACGTCGTTTCGGTTCACCAGGTCGGTCGTGAGGTAGTAATTGCCCGGGCTCGTGATCACCCTCGGGCCCGTGATCGCGTACGGATTCTGGATCGGGGTGGGTGTCGTCGTCACCGGCGTCCCCTTCGAGAGGTAGGGCGTGATCGCCGCGTAGAACCGGTCCGCGATCTTCCTCTCGCCCGACTCGTCGGGGTGGATGTACCGCGGCGCCTGGTTGTCGGCGCGCCCGTCGTACCCCGAGTACAGGTCGACAACGACGATCCGCGAGCTCGAGGTCGAGCGGGCCGATGCCCAGGACGGCAGCTGGTTGTTGAACTGGATCAGGCCCGAGTTCGTGTTGCGGTAGCTGTCCCCCGTCGGCGGCAGCTTCGCGAGGACGATGGTGATCCCGCGAGCTCGAGGTCGAGCGGGCCGATGCCCAGGACGGCAGCTGGTTGTTGAACTGGATCAGGCCCGAGTTCGTGTTGCGGTAGCTGTCCCCCGTCGGCGGCAGCTTCGCGAGGACGATGGTGATCCTCGAGTTCTTCGCCCGGAGGGTGTTCACGACCCCGTCCAGGTTCGAGAAGCGGGTCGCCATCGGCGTCTGGGCGAGCACGTCGTTGGTGCCGAGCAGCACGAGGGCCATATCGGGGGTGTAGCTGTTCATCCAGGTCGAGAGCTTCCCGGCGGTGCCGACGCCGTTCAGGATGCCGCCGATCGTGTACCCGCCGTGCCCCTCGTTCGCCTTGTCGAAGCTGACCGGGAAGTTCGGCTCGCTCCAGGAGCCGACGAAGTCGACGTCGTAGCCGTTCGTGCGGAGCTTGTTCCAGAGCCAGTAGCGGTAGGTCGGGTGCATGCCCCCGTCGTCCGTGTCGAGCATCCCCTTGGTCAGGGAGTCACCGACCGGGACGATACGGGTCGTAGCGTCCACGGAGCTCACGAACAGGACGAGGAGGACGAGTGCAGCCACAAAGAGCCACAATAAGCGCCCGTACACGGGTCTGCAGGTCATCACGCGATCACCACAGGTACTCATGCTGCCTGCCGGATAAATCCTGTGGACGGAAGAATCCGGCAGTTTGAAATGGAAGACCGTCGAGGTTCGACCCATGCAGAGTCGGTTACGGGAGGCGCTCGGCCTCCGATTCGAGCCGGTGGCGGTCCTCTTCCGGGACGAGCGGCCGGCGGGCGCGATCGCGTTCGCCGAGGGGCGATGGGGCTGCACGATGTGGCTGCTCGCCCAGGCGGCGCTCGGGAAGACCGCCGCCCTCTCGAGGGAGACGGTCGGCTGCCCGGGGGGCGCGGTCGGCTTCGGCTTCGAGCCGCGGTTCGAGGACGAGGAGCGCCATTCGTACTTCCTGAGCTGCGGGGTCGAGGAGGGAGGCGCCCCCGAACGCCTGGTCGAGCAGGCCCGGGGGATGCCCGACTCCTCGGCAAAGGAGAACCTCCTCCACGGCGAACGCTACTGGCGCGACCCGGCCGCGGCCCGGGCCTTCCTCGAGCTGCTGCCGGCGGTCCCGGCGCGGGCGTGGGTCGTGCTGATGCCGCTCTCCGCCGTGCCGGACGGCGAGGAGCCGGCGGTCGTCGTCTTCGTCGCCGATGCGGCCGGGATCTCGGGGCTCGTCACGCTCGCCCACTACCGCCGGCCGGCGGCCGACGGGGTGATCGTCCCGCCCGGCGCCGGTTGCATGCAGTTCTACCTCTGGGCCGTGGCCGAAGGGAAGCGCGAGCGCCCCCGGGCCGTGCTCGGGATGACGGACCCGTCCGCCCGGGTCGCGGTCAGGAAGGTCCTCGGCACGGACGTCCTGAGCTTCGCCGTCCCCTGGCGGCGGTACCTCGAGTTCGAGGAGGATGCGGCCGGCTCGTTCCTCGAGACGGCGCAGTGGCGGGAGCTGATCGGGTAACGGGAACCCCCCCGATAGCCGATCGGGCAGGGCCCGTTGCATCTTTTTTACACACCGTGGGATAGACCGGACATGGCGGCGAAACGGATCGGCAGCCATAATACCCCCCGCGTGGAGCGAAGGATACTGTTATCGAGGTGGTGATAATGGGTCTCCTCTCCCTTTCCGAACCGAGAGCGGCTGTTCTCGTGGTACTTCTCGTCCTTATCTTCGCGGGGCTCGCGGGCCCCGTTTCGGCGACGGCGTCGATGTACCGATCCGACGCCGAACATACGGGCGTGTACGACGACGGCGGGACGCGCCCCAACGGCGTCCTGAAATGGACGGCGAGAACGGACGCACAGGGTTCGCTCGTCATACATCAGCCGTCGGTCGTGGACGGGGTCGTCTACTTCGGGAGCAACGAGATGAAGGTATACGCAGTGTACGCGTCGAACGGGACGCGGAAATGGGTCTCCCCGAAGCTGAACACGACGAAGATCTGGGGCTCGCCGGCGGTCGCGGACGGGTACGTGATCGTCTCGGGCGACGGCGTTTACGGTCTCGATGCGGCGACCGGCGCGGTGAGGTGGAGCCAGTTCCCCTTCCCGATCGATACGGGAATGATCGCGCTCCGAAATGCACCCAACCCGCCGACCGTCTGGAATCACATGGTCTTCGTCTCCGACGGCGGCAATGTGGGAAATACTGTCGCTGCAATCTCGACCTCGGGAGAGATGGTCTGGTATAAATTCACACAGGAATGGACGGGCTGGGATGTCGGCATGGATGGGCTGACGAATATCGCCGTTCACGACGGGACCCTCTACCTCTATGCCGGAGGCGACTACTTCCAGGTCAACGCGCTCACGGGCGGAGGCGTGCATCTCCGGAACAGGTTCTGGGCGGCACCAGACTTCTGGTACACGGGTGGTCCTGCCTGGGTGAACGGTCACCTCTACCTCCAAGTCTCCAACAATTCCCATGTCGGAGGGGGGTCCCAGAACCCGCTCGACGGGAAGGAACTCTGGTTCAACCCGTTCCTGGGTCGAAACACCGGTAAGATCACCACCTCCGAGGTGACCGTCGCCGACGGGGCGGTCTTTATCGGCTGCGGCAACTACACGCTCGGCCAGGTCTGGGCCCTGAACGCGGTCGACGGGTCGACGCGGTGGAACTTCACGGTCCTCAACACCCCGGTTTCGGACCGAAAATTCGTCCTCCCGGCGTATGCGAACGGCGTGGTCTATGCGACGGGCAGTAATCGGCTCTACGCACTCAGCGCGGCGGACGGCTCGAAACGATGGGAGTGGACGAACGGAACGCCGCTCTACTCGTCGCCGGCGATCGCGGACGGCACGGTCTTCGTCGGAGGGTCGGACGGGAAGAGAGGTGCACTGTACGCGATCGGAAACCAGGCGGGAACGGCACCGGTTCAGCCGATCCCCGGCGGGTCCGGAGCGCCGCAGGACCTGGACTACGACGGCATATACGAGGACGTGAACGGCAATGGCCGCCTCGACTTCGCGGACGTGGTTCTGTTCTTCAACCAGATGACCTGGATTGGAGCGAACGAGCCCGTCGCCGCCTTCGATATCAACGCGAACGGCCGGATCGACTTCTCGGACGTGGTCTGGCTCTTCAACGGGGTCTAGGGAGCAGACTCCTCTTCCTCTTTCTTTCTGTATCCCTCAAGCAGCAGGGACGCGACGTGCCGGACGGGCCGGTCCGTGTGCGCCCGGATGTGGAACTCGCAGAACGGGCACGAGGTGATCACCTGTTCGGCGCCCGTCGCCGCGATCGCCTCCCGCCGGCGCTCGCCGAGGGCGTCGGCCTCGGCCGGGTTGCCGGCCTTGACCCCTCCGCCCGAGCCGCAGCACCGGCTCTCCATCTCGACCAGGTCCGCGACCTGCCGGATCAGGGCCCGGGGTTCCTCCGAGATCCCCTGGCCCCGGAGCAGGTGGCAGGGGTCGTGGTAGGTGACCGTCAGGGGGAGGCGTGCCGGCGGCTCGATCCCGAACTCGGCGAGCACCTCGTTGAAGTCCATGACCCGGAAGGGCAGCTCCCCGTAGTCGTGCTTCAGGGTCGAGCCGCAGCCCGCGCACATGGTCATCACGATCGGATAGGGGGCGAGGGCGGCACGGTTCGTCGCCTGGAGCCGGGCGAGGTCCGCGAGCTGTCCCGTGCGGATCAGGGGCGAACCGCAGCAGACCTGCTCCTTCGGGACGATCACCCGGATCCCGTTCCGCCGAAGCACCTCGATCGCGTCGAGGGCGGTCTCGGGTAGGCGCATGCTGTACATGCATCCGACGAAGAACGCCACCTCGCCGCGGACCGGACCGTAGGGCTCGAGCACGGTCTCGACCCGCTCGAAGAGCGGGGTGACCGTCCGGGCGACCGAGCGGCCGGTCTCGCGGACCAGGGCCGCGACCTCCGCGTGGCGCGGGAGGGTCATGCCCCGCCGGTTCGCCTCGGCCCGGAGCCGCTCGATCGCCTTGCCCGGGATGCGGATCTCCTTGGGGCAGACCTCGGCGCAGGCCTGGCACGAGGTGCAGCAGAAGAGGCCGTCCTCGGTCGCGAGGAGGGTCCGGTCGCCCGCGTCGCGGGGGTCGAGGCGGAGGCGCTCGAGCTGGCGCATCGCGGTCGGACCGGCGAAGTCGGTCACGGCGACGGCCGGGCAGACCGAGATGCAGGAGCCGCACTCGATGCAGTCGCAGAGGTCTTTCAGGGCTTCGACCGTCTCGCGGTCGGGCAGGTCCTGCTCTCCGTCCGGGAGAAGGGCCGCGATCCGGGCGAGCCGCGGGACCAGGTCTACCACGAGGTCGCGGACTACGGGCAGGTCCAGGGGCTCGATCACGTCGCCGTCGGCGACCGCGGTCATGCAGGCGAGCACGGGCCTGCCGTTCACCCGCACGGCACAGGAGCCGCACTGGCCCGAACCGCAGCAGTAGCGGTAGGCGAGGGTCGGGTCCTGTTCGTGGGCGGCGTGGAGCGCGTGGAGCACGCGGGCACCCTCGCGGACCTCGACCGTGTACGGGACGAGCCGGGCGGGCTCGCCCGAGGCGGGGTCGAAGCGCGAGACGCGGATGGTCACGGTCGCCATCAGGCCGCCTCCTCGATCCCCTCGCGGGCGAGCGAGAGGTAGGTGTGGCCGTAGGGGGAGGCGGCCGGCGGCGTCGCGCAGTCCACGTCGCGCCGCGTGTGGGCTCCCCGGCATTCGGGCCGGAGCAGTGCCGCCCTGCAGATCAGGGAGGCGAGGAGGCACTGGTTCGCGGCCGTGCAGCACTCGAGCAGGTTCCGCCCGGTCTCGGCACGGAGCCGCTCGTTCTTCAGCAGCTCGACCCGGGCGAGCGTGCGGGCAAGCCCCGCCTCGTCCCGGAAGATCCCCGCTCCCTGCCACATCGCATGCTGGAGCCGTTTGACCACCGAGTGGGGCGGCACCTCGCCGTCGAGGTAGTCGTCGAACCGGAGCCGGAGCGCGGAGAGCTGCCGTTCGATCACCGGCGTCATCTCTTTCGGCCGCTCGGGCTCGAGGCCGGCCGAGCGCCCCGCCCGCCGGCCGAAGACCTGGGTCTCGGCGAGCGCGTTCCCGCCGAGGCGGTTCGCGCCGTGGACCCCGCCCGAGCACTCGCCCGCGGCATAGAGCCCGGGCAGCGTGGTCGCACAGTCGGGCGTGATCCGGAGGCCGCCCATGATGTGGTGCGCGGTCGGCGCGACCTCCATCGGCTGGACACGGATATCGACGCCGAAGGCGAGGAACTGCTCGAGCATGATCGGCAGACGACGCTCGATCTCATCGCGGGAGAGGTGGGTCACGTCGAGCCAGACCCCGCTGTGCGCGGTCCCGCGCCCTTCGAGGATCTCGGTCGCGATCGCCCGGGCGACCACGTCGCGGGTCGAGAGCTCCATCCGCTCGGGATCGTACCGGCCCATGAACCGCTCGCCCTTGCCGTTGACGAGCCGTCCGCCCTCACCGCGCACGGCCTCGGTCACGAGCCGGCCCCGGGCGTCGTACGGCTGGATCGCCCCCGTCGGGTGGAACTGGACCATCTCCATGTCGATCACCTCGGCCCCGGCCCTGTAGCCGAGCGCGTACCCGTCGCCCGTGCCCGAGGAGGAGTTCGTGGAGATGTCGTAGACCCGCGTGCCCCCGCCCGTCGCGAGCACGACCGCGTCTGCGAGGTACACGCCGAGCCGGCCCTCCCGGTCCAGAGCGGCCGCGCCCGCGCAGCGGCCCCGCTCGAGCAGGAGCTCGACGGCCGAGCACTCGTGGACGACCTCGACGCCGGTCGCGGCCAGGCGGTCCATCAGGGTCACCATCATCTCGTGCCCGGTCCGGTCGCCCGCGTAGCAGGTCCGGGGACGCTGCTGGCCGCCGAAGGGCCGCTGGGCCACGCCCCCCTCGGGGCCGACGTCGAAGACCGCCCCCCACGAGAGGAGCTCGCGCATCCTGTCCGGGGCCTCGGTCACGAGCGCCTCGACCAGGTCCGGGTCGTTCAGGTACGCCCCGCCCTTCAGGGTGTCCGCCGCGTGGAGCGTGGGGTCGTCGTCCTCGCGGAGGACCGCGTTGTACCCGCCCTCGGCCATGGGCGTGCACCCGCCCTTGCCCGCGATCGTCTTCGAGAGGAGGACGACCGACCCGTGCTCCGCGGCCTCGATCGCAGCCCGCACGCCCGCGCCGCCGCTCCCGATCACGAGCACGTGGGCCGCTGTCGCTCCGTTTTCCACCATCTTGAAGAGGATTGGGGTCGGAGTATGATAAAGAATGGCGAGGGGGACGAAGAAGCACCCATGCGATATCTGATGAAGTTCGGCGGCACCTCGGTCGCCGACAGCCGGAGCATCGGCCAGGTGGTCGAGCTGGTCGGCACGTGCCGGAGGAGCGGACACGAGGTCGCGGTCGTGGTCTCGGCCATGCGGGGCGTCACGGATGGGCTGATCGCCTGCGCCGAAGAGATGGTGACCACCGCTCACCCGGACCCGACCCCGTTCCTCGCGGCCGTGCGCGAGCGCCAGGCCCGGGCCCTCGCCGAGGTCGCGCCCGATCGTATGGACGAGGCCCTCGCCGAGGTCGACGAACGGCTGGCCGCACTCGCGAACATCCTCCTGGCGGTCCACACTCTCCGCGAGTTGACCCCGAGGTCGAGGGACTACATCATCTCGTTCGGCGAGCGACTCAGCGCGGTCGTGGTCGCGGCGGCCTTCCGGCAGCAGGGGTTCCGGTCCGAACCGATCGAGGGCGGCGCGGCCGGGGTCCTGACGAACGACTGCCACGGCGAGGCAATGGCCCTCCCCGAGTCCGAGTGCCTGATCAGGGAGCGGATCGTCCCGCTCCTCGCCGACCGGATCCCCGTGATCATGGGCTTCATGGGCTGCACCCGGGACGGCTCGGTCACGACCCTCGGGCGTTCGGGTTCGGACTACTCGGCCGCCGTGCTCGCGGCCGGGATCGACGCGGACGAGTGCTGGATCTGGACCGACGTCGACGGCGTGATGACCTCCGACCCGCGCCTGATCCCCGACGCCCGGGTGATCCCGGCCGTCTCGTACCTCGAGGCGATGGAGCTCTCGTACTTCGGGGCCAAGGTGCTCCACCCGCGCTCGATCGAGCCGGCCATGGCCAGGGGGATCACCATACGGGTCAAGAACACGTTCAACCCCGACTACCCGGGCACGGTCCTCGTCGCGGACGGCGTGCCCTCCCGCCGGGTGGTGAAGGCCCTCTCGTTCATCGACCGCGTCGCGCTCGTCAACTGCAACGGCGCCCAGATGATCGGTCGGCCCGGAGTGGCGAACGCGATCTTCTCGGCGCTCGCCGAACGGACGGTCAACGTGATGATGATCTCCCAGGGCTCGTCCGAGGCGAACATCTCCCTCGTCATCGACGAGGGGCACCTCGAGGCCGCGATCGAGGCGCTCGAGCCCCTCGTCGCGTGCGGGCTCTTCCGCGAGCTCTCGACCGAGCGGGACGTGGCCGCGGTCGCGGTCGTCGGCTCGGGAATGGCCGGCGCACCCGGCACGGGAGGCCGGATCTTCACGGCGCTCGGCCGGCAGGGGATCAACGTGATGATGATCTCCCAGGGCTCATCCGAGGCGAACATCTCGTTCGTGGTCCGGGGGGACGACGGCCCGCGGGCCGTACGCGCCCTGCACGACGAGTTCAGGTTATCGGAGCGATGCGATGACGAATGATAGGGCCTATCGCGACGCGGGTGTCGACATCCGCCTCGAGGCCGATGGTGTCGCCGCGCTCGTGCGCGAGCTCAGCTACCGGCGACAGGGGGCCCACGCCCCGATCGGCGGGCTCGGTCACTTTGCCGGGCTGATCGAGTTCGGACCGTACGTGCTCGCGCTCGCGACCGACGGGGTCGGGACCAAGATGCTGATCGCGGATGCGGTCGGCGACTGGTCCACGGTCGGGATCGACTGCATCGCCATGAACGTGAACGACCTCTACGTGATGAACCTGGAGCCGGTCGCGTTCGTCGACTACATCGCCACCGACCGGATCGACACGGCGAAGATGGCCGCGCTCGGCCGCGGGCTGAACGAGGGGGCCAGGCTCGCGAACATCTCGATCGTAGGGGGCGAGACCGCCACCCTCGCCGGGCTCGTGAACGGCCTCGACCTCGCGGGTGCCGTCCTCGGCGTCCAGCGGCGCGAGCTCGTAGTCTCGGGCGAGGCCTGCCGGCCCGGAGACCTGGTGGTGGGCCTGCCCTCCTCGGGGGTCCACTCGAACGGCCTCTCGCTCGCCCGGCGGATCGTCGAGACCAGCGGCGGGTACGACCAGCCGTTCGGCGACGGGACCCTCGGGCGCGAGCTCCTGACCCCGACCCGGATCTACAGCGAGGTCCTCCGACTCACGGCCGCGCACGAGGTCCACGGGATGTGCCACATCACGGGCGGCGGCCTTCTGAACCTCAACCGCCTGACCCGGTACGGCTTCGTGATCGACGACCCGATCACCCCCCCGCCGATCTTCGCCTGGCTCCAGGAGCGGGGCGGGGTCTCGACGCCCGAGATGTACCGGACCTTCAACATGGGCATGGGCTTCGCGCTCGTCGTCCCGGAGGAGGAGGCCGACGGACTGGTCCGGGCCGAGCCCGGGGCGAAGGTCGTCGGGCGCTGCACGACCGAGCCCGAGATCCGGCTCGGCGAGCTCTTGATCGAGTAAAAAAAAGGGCGGGGCTCTCAGGCCCCGTCGTCGCAGGCGAACGGCTCCCTCGTCGCCCGTTCCGAGACGATCGCCGAGTTGCCGGTCGGATCCTCGAGGATCAGCGTGATCGGCAACTCGCCGGCCTTCACGCAGGCGATCTCTCCCTTGAGGATCTCCGCCCGGGTCCGCTCATCGTCCTCGGCCCAAACGAGAACTCCTTCTATGACCGAGAGAACCCGGTCCAGGACCCCCTCGACGTTCGTGACAAAGCCCTCGCAGGACGGGCCCGGGTCGATCTCGACACCGAGCTCGGGAATCCGGAGGGTCGCGCTCATCGAGCGGACCACCCGGACCGAGAGGTCGTCCGCCGAATCCACGCGGAAGGTATGGCGCGTGGGCTCGCCCTCGCGGAGCATCTGGGTGTTCGTGTACCGGTACCCGCAGGCGGGGCACGAGGCCGAGACGATCAGGATATCTGAGAAGTATGGTATCGTCTCGGTCTGGTAGATGTACTCGACCTCCTCGCCGCAGGTAGCGCACGGCCCGTTCACGACCGTCCGCTGACCGCCTGCGGCCTCCTCTCCCACTAGAATCCCCCGACGATCTTCTCGCGCGAGATCTTGACCGACTGGGGTGTGAGCACGATGTACCGCTGGTCGCCGAGGCCGACGATATCGCCGTTGACGTCCTTCGCGACCTCCTTCAGGTCCTTGAGGACGCGTTCGTATGTGATCTTGTCGAGCTTCAGCTGCGAGATGTCAGCGATAACGATGTTGCCGTTGTAGATCTCGTCCTTGATCTTCGGGGTGTCCTTGAGGCTCGAGATCGCGGCGATCTTGACATAGGACGACGCGGGCTCGTCGTCGGGGGACTGGGGCTCGAACGCGGTGAGGTCGAGCTCCATATAGTCATCCTCTTTCGGGACGGCGCTCTTGCCGAGGAGAGAGTCGAGAATCTTGGAAGCCATACCCAAAATCTGGCTTCCATGCGTATTTAAGTATTCCTTTCTCCGATCAGACCTCGAGTGCCCAGATCTCGTCACCCACGTGGTGGATATTTTTGCAGACTTTTCCCTGGGTCTCGGCGCGCAGTGCGTCCGCATCCAGACGGGCGATGCAGACGGCGAGCGGCTTGCCGTGCCGCTCCTCGACCACGAGCGCCGGCCGGCCGGCCACGATGTCGTCCGAGACAGCGACGATCCCCGGGCGCATGATATCCGCCCCGTTCACCACGAACCGGACCGCACCCATGTCGACCGTGATCCGGCGTGCCTCAAAGGGCCGGGCGATCGCGCCCTGGAGCGTGGGGAAAAGAACCCCGTCGAGCTCGAAGAGCAGGGGGCGCTTGTCCAGCAGATAGAACCGGAGTGGGCCCCCGGTCGAGGCCACCTCGATACGGTCGGCGTTGAAGAGTCCGGCCTCGGCCCCGAGCTCCTCCTCGAGCCTCCGCACCAGCTCGGTCGCCTCCCCCTTTCGAACCGTGTGCCGCTTCTTGATGGTAATGGGCGCCATCCGTCAGTTATGGCGCGATTCAGCCATAAAAATCGTGGGGGTGGCTCCGACGCTATGGTTATATACCGCGCTCGCTCACATAGAGTACTCCAGGTGGATCGGGGGAAGAGATGTCGAAGAGGCCGCTGGATATACTTGACCAGGTACTGAACCGTGAACCGGTGATCGTCTCGCTTAAGGGCGATCGCGAGCTTCGCGGCGTACTGCAGGGATACGACGTGCACATGAACCTCGTCCTGGATCAGGCCGAGGAGGTCACGGACGGTACGCCCGCCCGGATCGGTACGCTGATCGTCCGCGGCGACAACGTGATCTATATCTCGCCGTCACAGAATCAGTAAGGAGGAGTTGCATGTCCAAAGGCACACCATCGATGGGGAAGCGGAATAAGCAGAGCCACATCGCCTGTCGGCGATGCGGTTCCATCTCGTTCCACCTCAGGCACAAAGTCTGTTCGAAATGCGGATTCGGCCGCTCAAGCCGGATGCGCAGCTACGACTGGACCTCGAAGCGGCCAAAAGTACCGACGCACTGACCTTCAATGTGCGGAATCGTTGGCATCGTCGATGCTGGCGGTGTCTCGCTCCCGCTCTACTACGCCCTGTATGCGCTTCAGCACCGGGGCCAGGAGAGCGCGGGGATCTCTGTTTTTGATGGCGAGCGGCTCCGGAAGCACAAGGGTCCGGGGCTCGTCGCCGAGGTCTTCGACACCGAGACGCTGAAGAGGCTTCCGGGAGAGGTCGGCGTCGGCCACGTTCGGTATCCGACGACCGGCACGAACACGCCCGAGAACGTCCAGCCGTTCAACTTCCATTTCATGGGCCGGTCTTTTTCCATCGCCCACAACGGCAACCTGGTGAACACGGCCGAGCTCCGCTCGGCCTTCGAGCACGAGGGCAGGATCTTCTGCACCACCACGGATACCGAGATGATCGCGACCCTGATCGCTGACGAGCTCCGCCGATCGGCCTCCATCGAGGACGCGGTCCGACTCTGCATGGCCAGGCTCCGGGGCTCGTACTCGGTCGTGATGATCTACGACGGAGTTCTCTATGCGTTCCGCGACCCGCTCGGGATCAAGCCTCTCTGCCTCGGCACGACCCCGGGCGGCCATATCGTCGCCTCCGAGTCGGTCGCGATCGACGCCCTCTCCGGCACCCTCGTTCGCGACGTCAGGCCGGGGGAGCTCGTGCGGATCGATGCCGACGGAGTCAGCTCGACGCAGATCGCGGTCGCGGACCGGGTGGCCCACTGCATCTTCGAGTACATCTACTTCGCCCGGGCGGACTCGATCATCGACGGGGTGCTCGTCTACGACGTCCGGCGCACGATCGGCCGGAAGCTCCATGAGGAGGCCCCGGCCGATGCGGACGCGACCTGTCCCGTCCCGGACTCGGGGACGGCTTATGCGGTCGGGCACTCGCAGGCCTCGGGGCTCCCGTTCGTGGAGAGCCTGATCAAGAATCGCTACATGGGGAGGACCTTCATCATGCCCACCCAGGCCGCCCGGGAGCAGGCCGTTCGGATCAAGCTGAACCCGATCCGAAAGCATCTCGAGGGGAAGTCGATCGTGCTGATCGACGACTCGATCGTGCGCGGCACCACCTCGCGCCGAATCATCCAGCTGATGCGAAACGCCGGCGCCCGGGAGATCCACATGCGGATCGGCTCGCCGCCGATCAAGGCGCCCTGTTACCTCGGCGTGGACATGCCCACGCGCGAGGAGCTGATCGCCTCCTGCCGCGACCAGGACGAGGTCTGCGCGTCCGTGACCGCGACGTCGCTCCACTATATCTCGCTCGAGGCGCTCATGGAGGCGATCGGGCACGATAGCGACAACCTCTGTACGGGCTGTTTGACCGGGTGCTATCCGGTCCCGATCGAGGGAGAGGCGGCACGAACCCGGGTCGTGGGCTTCGTGGACGATACCTTCCAGCTCGACCTCGACTCGTTCGGTGAGACCACCTAGGGAGCCTCCCTCTTCTCTTTATCTCCCCCGGGCACCTCGATCGCGGCCCACCCGGGCGGGCCGAGACGATCGTCGACGGCCCCGACCTCGAGCGGTTCGTCGCGGACGTCAGAGAGGTCGCCGACATGGGCTCCGACCGGATCCTGATCCGCCAGGCCGGACCCGGGCAGGAGATGGCTCTACGGTTCGCGGCCGACGAGCTCCTCCCCCCGGCTCCGAAGATCGCCCCTCCTTACTCCGCCTCCGAGAGATCGTACTCGATCGACTCGATCCGCAGCCGGACCACGGCGAAAGCCCGCTCTCCCGCCGGGCGCCAGACCGAGACCCCGGCGGTCGGCACCCGGAATCCGCCCGCCTCGGTGAACCGGTGGAAGTACCCGGTCCAGGGGGTCCGGACCGGCCGGCCCCCCACGTCGCGATACCGGTCGTCCGAGTCGACCCGGAGACGTTGCCCCGCCTCGTCGAACGTGAAGACTGCCGAGATGGAGTGCCCGTGGACGCGGAGGACGGCCCGTGCGGAGACGTCGTCGACCGGCTCCCACGCGAGGTACGGTCCGGGGAGAAGCGCGGTCGGTATGATCGCAGCCTCGCCGAGCCAGCGGACGAGGGCCGAGGCTCCGACCTCGCGCCCGGCCGAGCGGCCCGCGGGCACCAGGCTGAAGAGGCGGACCCGTGTCTCGCCCAGGCCATCGGCATACCGGTCCAGGACACGGGCCCGAAGGAACCCCATCCTCACCCGCGCGTCCCAGGTAAAGCCAGGGGGTTCGGCTGTCGCCTCGTGCCGGGCCGAGAACGCGTGCCACGGGCTGTCGGATGCCAGGCGCAGCCGGCCCGTCTCCCGGGCCACGACCCTCTGCACGACGGGGAACCCGTCGGGGATGACATAACGGAGGAAACGGGCGACCGGGGGCGGGACGGACTCGGACAGGCGCTCATGGTCGACGACCGGCTCGGATGGGGGCGGCAGGTCCATGCAAGGCATTGGCGGTCGATGGAGTTAACAGAGCTCCGCCGGGTCTCCTGCGCGGAGGGCCCCGGGCGGGACCGCGATCTTGCATCGGGCACCAGTGCCGAACTCGCCCGTGTCGCGGATCGAGATGCCTGCGATGGCCGTTGTCGAGCAGCCCATCTCCGTTCCGTCGAGACCGCATCACGGCACCTCCGGCGAAGTGCCACTGCTGGGACACCGACCGGAGAAGGGATTCTCCACGGCGCTCCGCCACGGCAGGGGACGGATGACAAAGCCGTCTGTGCACGCCGAAGGACGCCGCCACGGACTCGACCAGTCCAATTTTAAATATTCATTGTGAAGACATTTCAGAAAAAGGCGAAAAACTACCCTTTGCCATGCGACGTCGCATGGCAAATTTTTATCGATAGGGCATTCCCCGACCTTTGGCAACCGCATCCCACTGCGAGGAGTGCGGAGTCAGAGAGGACTGATCAGGGAGCAGCCTCTGCGGTCTGCCCCGACTCCCGGGAGAGACCGCACGACACGGGAGCTGAACCCGCATCTCGGTCAGGAGGAACAGTAATGAGAGAACGCCATCTGTTGTACATTGTTTTCGCACTCGTGATCGTCGGCCTGATCGGCATCCCGCCGGTGGCCGGTGTGAACGGCGAACGGATCGCCTTCATCGCGGATCCCCGTATGGACGATCCCGACAGCGTCCCCGGGTACTATTACCCGGGAGATCGTCTTCATGTGATGGCCCCGGATGGGTCGGGGCTGGAGTGGTTCGGTCCAGACAGTTATTTTGATATCGTGCCAGTCGACCCCTCCTGGTCCCCGGACTGTTCGAAGATCGTCTCCACCTGGGTAGACTGGAATGCCAGGGAGGCCGCCATCATTGTCGTGAACGCCGATGGGACAGGGCGGGATTGGCTTACGGGGGGGCCGAAGTCAACGCTCGGTCAGGTGGATCCTGCTTGGTCTCCCCTCGGTTCGCTGATCGCGTATGCATCCGATGATTGGAGGGCTCCCTCATCCACCGGTTATCCTTCGGGCCTCGACATCTCCGTGATGAAGCCCGATGGGAGTGGCCAGACCCGCCTGACGACTTCCCCCGGATCGCACGAGGATCCCGCATGGTCCCCCGATGGGTCGAAGATCGTGTTTGCATCGAACCGGGACGGCAACTATGAGATCTATGTCATGGACGCGGACGGCTCCAATCCGGTCCGAGTGACCCACAACCCTGCAACGGACCGGAAACCCGCCTGGTCCTCCCAGGACCAGATCGCATTTGTATCCGATAGGGACGGAAATAAGGAGATCTATGTGATCGACCCGGACGGGACCGACGAGGCGCGCCTGACCAATACTCTCGATGATAATTTCGATCCGGCGTGGTCCCCCGACGGGTCGCAGATTGTGTTCGTTCGCGGATATCCCGGAGTTATCGGATATTTCAGTCCCCCTCTGGATATTGAAGACTATGGGCCCATCGGTGTAACCGACCTCTATATCATGGACAAATACGGAGGCCAGCAGAGCCCCGTCCTCCCCGGATCCGACTCATTGAGTTTTCGCGACCCCACATGGGGACCGTATATTCTGCCCAACAAGGGTCCGGTCGGGAGTTTCTCGGCCGATCCCGACCAGGGACTGGCTCCCCTGGCCGTTGCGTTCGATGCCTCCGGAGCTTCTGATCCGGATGGGACGATCGTCTCCTATGCCTGGTCCTTCGGGGACGGCACCACGGGATCCGGGGTAACCGTCTCGCACACGTACGCCACGCCGGGCGCCTACGCTGCCGCTCTGACGGTGACGGACGATGACGGCTCGACGGCATACGCCACCAGGTCCATCATCGTCAAGACACCTGCGGAGGGGATCGCCGACCTGGCATCGCATGTCGAGAGTTATGGGTTGCGGGCCGATATCGAGACAGGATTTACAGACAAACTGGACGCAGCCATCGGAGCAGCCAAGAGGGGCAACGAGCGGGCAGCCATCAACAACCTCAACGCCTTTATCAGGCTGGTCAAAGCCCAGCGAGGAAAGGGGTTGACCCCGGAACGTGCGGACGGCCTGACGGCCGAAGCGCAGGCGCTCATCGCGAACCTGAGATTGTAGAGGACTGTCAATCACCCCCATCCGCTTTTTTGATAACAATCACCGAGGTTTTCCTGGGTCGGTTGCCACATACAATTTTACTGGCAACAGCCGGATCGACGTCGTCCGGCCCATCGACGATCCATGACCACGTTATCAACGCTCCGGCCGTTCTGCAGTTCCTGGGCCGTTTTGGACGCGCGGCAGGTCACCCCGCCTTCGATAGCGCCGCAATCGCCACACCGCCGTCATCGAACCGATACAATCACTCGATAAAACGCAGAGCATCAGACAGGGCAGCGTCGCTCTTTGAACGAAGGGATGGAAAAGACAGAGATTCAAACCTTGTGTGATCAGGCCAGGGCCGAGACTCGAACCCGGGTCGGGGGATCCACAGTCCCCTAGGATAACCAGCTACCCCACCCTGGCAGACGTGCCATGAGAATAGGGCATATTCGATATTAAAGGTATGTCATCAGAGCCCCGCAGGGCATGAATATTAATAGCGGATCGGTGATAATCATACAGACCGATCCGGCGCTTTTTTCCACTGCCGGCTCATTTACGGAGGCGGCGACGTTGTCACAGGGCGGAATACGGACACCCATCGTCTGCGTGCTCGGGCACGTGGACCACGGCAAGACCTCGCTGCTCGACAGGATCCGGGGGTCGTCGGTCGTCTCGAGCGAGGCCGGCGCGATCACGCAGCACATCGGCGCGACCCTCGTGCCGATCGAGGCCATACAGGGCATGTCGGCCGGGATGCAGAAGATCGCGGTCCAGGTCCCGGGCCTGCTCTTCATCGACACCCCCGGCCACCACGCATTCACCACGCTCCGGGCCCGGGGCGGGGCGCTCGCGGACATGGCGATCGTGGTCGTCGACGTGAACGAGGGCTTCCAGCCCCAGACGATCGAGGCCCTCAGCATCCTCCGGAACTGCCGGACGCCGTTCGTCGTGGCCCTGACCAAGATCGACCGCATCCACGGCTGGCGCCCGACGGAGAAGGCCCCCTTCCTCGCCACGTTCGCGAAGCAGAACGAGCGCGTGACCGAGTTCATGGAGACCCGCCATTACGAGATCGTGGGCAAACTCTCGGACCTCGGCTTCAACTCCGAGCGGTTCGACCGGGTCACCGACTTCGCCCGGACGATCGCGATCGTCCCGGTCTCGGCCCACACGGGCGAGGGGATCTCGGACCTGCTCCTCGTGATGATCGGCCTGGCCCAGCGGTACATGGGCGACGCGCTCGCCGTCCAGGTCCAGGGACCGGGGCTCGGGACCGTGCTCGAGGTGAAGGACGAGCGCGGCCTCGGCATGACCCTCGACGTGATCCTCTTCGACGGGACGCTCACGGTAGGGGACCAGGTCATGCTCGCCACCGCCGACGGCGTGGTCCAGACCAAGGTCAAGTCGCTCCTGAAGCCAAGGCCGATGAAGGAGATCCTGACCGAGGACCGGTTCGAGCGGGTGCGCTCGGTCATCGCCGCCTCGGGAGTCAAGGTCGCGGCCCCGGGCCTCGACCGCGTGATCGCCGGCTCCCCCCTCCGCGTGGTCCGCGGCGATCGCGACGTGATCGAGCGGGAGATCCTCGAGGAGGTCTCGCAGATCAACGTGACCCTCTCGGACGAGGGGGTCGTGATCAAGGCCGATACCATCGGCGCGCTCGAGGCGCTCTCGAAGGAGCTCGAGGCAAAGGAGATCGGCGTGATGCGGGCCGCGGTCGGCCCGGTCAGCCGGCACGACCTCGTGGACGCCCAGACGATCAAGGCCCCCCTCTATCGCGCCGTGCTCGCGTTCAACGCGCCGCTCCTTCCCGACGTCCAGGCGATCGTGCGCGAGGGCGGCCCGGACCTGCCGAAGGTCTTCCAGGCCAAGGTGATCTACCAGCTGATCGACGAGTTCGTCGAGTGGCGGGACTCCGAACGGCAGCGGATGGAGCAGCAGCGGTTCGAACGGATCATCCTCCCGGCCAAGCTCCGCGTGCTGCCGGGCTGCATCTTCAGGCAGAGCAACCCGGCCGTGGTCGGGGTCAGGGTGCTCGGGGGCACGCTCCGGACCGATGCGGGCCTCGTCCGGACCGACGGCCGGAAGGTCGGCCACCTCAAGACGATCCAGTCCTCGGGCGAGTACGTCCACGAGGTCGAGGCCGGGGCGGAGGTCGCGATCGCGATCGAGGGGGCGACCGTGGGGCGCCAGTTCGATGTCGACGACGAGTTCTACGTCGACCTGCCCGAGCGGCACGTCAAGGTCCTCGAGAAGGAGATGCTCGGCCACATCTCTGCCACGGCAAAAGAGGTCCTCGAGGAGTACACGGCCATGCGACGGCGGTCCGAACCCTTCTGGGGGAAATGAGTCCGGCCGATCCGCAGCTTTATCAATCCACCCACCCACATTTATGGGTACTTCGCCTTAGTGGAGATTGGATATGGTCGATTTTAAAGTCGTGCTCTCGGACCCGAAGACCGGTCGTTCTTATAAGATGACCGCGAGCGGCGGGGCGGCCGGAGCCTTCATTGGAAAGCGGGTCGGCGGCGAGGTTGACGCGAGCCCGCTCGGTCTGCCCGGGTATCGGGTCGCAATCACCGGAGCGTCGGACCGGAACGGCACGCCGGCGCGGAAGGACCTCCCCGGCGCAGGCCGCCGGCGGCTTCTGCTCGCAGGCGGAGTCGGCTTCAACCCCGTCATGGACGGGGAGCGGGCCCGCAAGGCGGTCCGTGGAAGCGAGATCACCCAGGACTTCGTGCAGATCAACGCCAAGGTCACCCAGTACGGCGAGAAGGCCCTCGACGACCTCCTCGCCGCACCGGCCGCCGCGGCCGAGTAACTTCCCCCTTTTTATTCGTTCAGGAGCCCTTCCCTGAGTGGAGCGAGCAGGTCGTCGAACCGGACGCCGTAGCGTCGGGCGAGCAGGACGAGCGCGGCCCGGGATCGGAGCTGGCCGTCGAAGCGCTCGGTCGAGAGGAGGTTCGCCTCTGCCGCCACCTCCCGTTCGTCCCGTCCGGTCGCATCCGCGATTCGGCCGATCAGGACCCGCTCGGGATCGGGCCGCTCGAAGTCCTCGGGCCCGGGCCGGTACCCCAGCGGAACCGTGACCTCCCCCACGGGATAGAGCGGCACCAGGAGCCCGCCCTGCACCTCGAGGAGCCCTTCGGTCACCGCCAGGTCGATCAGGGCGTTCGCCTGGTCGCGACTCATCCACATCCGATCGATGGCGAGGTAGAAGACGAACTCGCTCCGCTGCAGTCGCTCCTTATGCAGGTGCCGAAACGGCGCCGCAACCGTGATCCGGAGACTCAATAGGGCCGACCTCCTCTCAGGAGAATGGGAGGTCCGCGCTAAAAAAGGGGTATCGTATCACTCGAGCAGGATCGCGTTGATGACGCCGTCCTGACCGGGTCGGCTGACGATACGAGCCGGGCCGAGTTCGGTCCGGATGATCGCGCCCTTGGTCAGCAGGTTCCGCCGAACGAAGTTCGGGTTGGCGGTGTTCCGCTCGACCGTCTCGATCTTCACCTTCTTGGCAGACCCGGTCCCCCGGTTCGCCACGTTCGCAAAGGTCGCCCGGAGTGCCCGGACCTTCGTGTTTCCGCCAAAGGTGCGGATCGCCCGCCGGCGGTCCTCGCCGATGTGCGTCTCCGAGGGCGAACGCCCGATCTCTGTCCGCCGCTTCCCGCGCAGGGGGGCATACCGGCCGCCCGTCACCTTCCTGATAGATCTTCCTTGCCAGAGCATGTGGGTTCACCCGATTCAGTTCGAGAATCAGAAGTGCTCTATATATTCTTTTCAACGTTATTTAACCCCTCGGATCACGCGAGGAGGGCCTCGAGCAGGGGCTCCGTGCCCTCGCCCGTCTTCAGGTTGGTCCTGAAGATCCGGATCGACGGGTTGTACCGGCGCATGTCCCGCTCCATCCGGTCGAGGTCGGCGCCGACGAGCGGTGCGAGATCGACCTTGTTGATCACGCCGATCGAACAGGAGCGGAACATCATCGGGTGCTTGTTCACCACGTCGTCGCCCTCGGTCGAGGAGACGACCACGACCCGCTTCGCGGCGCCGAGGGCGAAGTCGGTCGGACAGACCATGTTTCCGACGTTCTCGATGAAGAGTACGTCGATCTCGTCCAGCGGGAGGCTTTCGAGGGCGTGGTCGACGATGTGTGCGTCGAGGTGGCACTCCTTGCCCGTGTTCGCGTTCACGGCGGGGATCCCGAGCGCTGCGATCCGCCGGTAGTCGTCGTCGCCGTAGACATCGCCGGCGATCGCGCCTGCCCGCTTCCCCCGTGCCGCCAGCAGGGGCGCGAGCCGCTCGACCAGGGCGGTCTTGCCCGAGCCGATCGCACCGAGGAGATCGATACCGAGCACGCCGTGGGCGGCGAGCAGTGCGGCGTTCTCGGCCGCGAGCGCGTCGTTTGCCGCATACAGATCCTTCTCGATCCGGACGTCGACCTGGTGCATCAGGAGTACTATCATGCCGCACTGTTTATAGGTTCACCTGCCAACCCTGATCCGATGGAGAAGGACCGGATCCTCTACCCCTGCTACTTCAACGCGGCACTCGGGAGAGAGCAGGGCCGCCGCGTCCCGCTCGCGCTCGCCCAGAAGGGCGTGACCATGCAGGACCTGGAGCGGGCGCTCAGGAAGGCCGGGCTCCAGTACCGGATCGAGGCGGGCTCTCATCCCGGGCACTGGTTCCGGCGCGAGGGGCGGGCGGTCGTCGCCTGGTCCGAATCGAAGGAGAGCCTTCTCCGCCGCGTCGGGGCGGCGCTCGAGCCGAAGAAGTAGGCCCCGCATGTACGACCTGCACACGCACACCCTCAGGTCCGACGGCGAGCTCCTGCCCCTCGAGCTCGTCCGACGGATGGCCGTGCTCGGGTACGACGAGGTCGGGATCGCCGACCACGCCGATTGCTCGGTCCGCCCCCTCGTACCCGAGAATGCCGCCGAGATCGTCGCGTCGGCCGCCCGCTATGGCGTCCGGCTCTACCCCGGGGTCGAGCTGACCCATGTGCCGCCCGAGGAGATCGATCGGCTTGCCGGGCGGGCCCGGGTCGAAGGGGCCGTGCTCGTCGTGGTCCACGGCGAGACGCCCGTGGAGCCGGTCGCGCCCGGCACCAACCGAGCCGCCTGCGCCTCCGATCACGTCGACATCCTCGCCCACCCCGGCCTGATCACTCGCGAGGACGCGAGGGCGGCGGCCGATCGGGGGATCGCCCTCGAGCTGACCGGCCGCGGCGGGCACAACCGGACGAACGGCCATGTGGCCCGTATCGCCCTGGAGACCGGGTGCCGGCTCGTGGTCGACTCAGACGCCCACGCTCCCCACGACCTGATGACCGCGAGCGCACGGGAGCTCGTCGTACGCGGGGCCGGGCTGGACGCGCGCGCTGCTCGCGAGGTCATCGATTTAAATATCGCCGAGTGGCTCAAATCGCGCTGATCATATCAATATTGCCCCAAAGTTTTTATAGTTGATAGGGCCAAATATATACATTGCGGCAAAGATTCTTCCACATTGCCGGTTTGAGAGAGCGATGAAGACGGTGGGACGTATCGTACACGTTTGCGGACAGCGGATGCTGATCGTCACGGTGGACGCGGCGCAGCTCCCCGCCCTCTATGCGACGGTTGTCGACCGGCGTCATCGCCCCGTGGGCCGGATCGTGGACCTCTTCGGAAACGTCAAGAGGCCCTACGCCGCGGTGCTGTGCCAAGGCCGGTGCGAGCACCCGGTCGGCGAGAAGATATTCACCAGGTCATAGGTGTCATCCAGATATGCAGGAAATCGAGAAACTTCGTATACTCCAGAGTCAGCGTGAGGCCTTCCGGAACCGGAGCCGCGTCGTTGAGCGCGAAAGAAAGACCGAGGAGCACACCGAGACGGTCTGCCCCGAGTGCAAGAGCCGGCAGCTCGTCCACGACTACGAGCGTGCCGAGCTCGTCTGCCAGAACTGCGGCCTCGTCATCGACGACGACTTCATCGACCGCGGCCCCGAGTGGCGTGCCTTCGACCACGACCAGCGGATGAAGCGGTCGCGTGTCGGCGCCCCGATGACCTTCACGATCCACGACAAGGGCCTCTCGACCATGATCGACTGGCGGAACCGGGACAGTTACGGTCGTGCGATCTCGTCGAAGAATCGCGCCCAGCTCTACCGGCTCCGGAAGTGGCAGCGGCGGATCCGGGTCTCGAACGCGACCGAGCGAAACCTGGCCTTTGCGCTCTCGGAGCTGGACCGGATGGCCTCGGCCCTCGGCCTGCCCCGGAACGTCCGCGAGACGGCCGCGGTCGTCTACCGCGACGCGGTCGACAAGAACCTGATCCGCGGCCGCTCGATCGAGGGCGTGGCCGCGGCCGCACTCTACGCGGCGTGCCGGCAGTGCAGCGTTCCGCGGACGCTCGACGAGATCGCAGAGGTCTCGCGTGTCAGCAGAAAGGAGATCGGGCGGACCTACCGGTTCATCTCGCGCGAGCTCGGCCTGAAACTCCTGCCGACCTCTCCGATCGACTACGTACCGCGCTTCTGCTCCGGGCTCACTCTGAAGGGCGAGGTGCAGAGCCGGGCGGTGGAGATCCTCCGCCAGGCAGCCGAACGCGAATTAACGAGCGGCAGGGGGCCAACGGGCGTTGCAGCGGCCGCCATTTACATCTCGTCGATCCTCGGAGGAGAGCGTCGGACCCAGCGCGAAGTGGCCGAGGTCGCCGGCGTGACCGAGGTCACGATCCGGAACCGATATAAGGAACTGGCAGAGAAACTAGATATCGAGATTATTCTCTGACCACAAATTTTTTTGTGGGCTCGTAGATCAGGGGTAGATCGCTACGTTCGCAACGTAGAGGCCACGGGTTCAAATCCCGTCGAGTCCATTCTGCTCTCCTTTGAGAGAAGCATTCACCACCACACCACCAACCGCGGGCTCGTAGATCAGGGGTAGATCGTCGCGTTTGCAACGCGAAGGCCACGGGTTCAAATCCCGTCGGGTCCACTTTTCCCGACAGCACGGGCTGTCGGTCTACTCGAAGTAGACCTCACCGTCGTCGTTGAGATAGACCTGGATCTCGTCCTTCACGAACCGTGCCTGCAGGTGCTCGGGCAGGCTCTCGCGAAGACGGTTGATCAGGCCGATCGTGTCGTACCGGACCTTGACCCCGCGCCCACTGGCCTCCCGGAAGATCTGGTCGGGCACGGCGAGGAGATCGGCCCCGGACGGTATCTCGCAGAGGAACCGGGCGTCGAGGGTATACATGAACTGGAGCGTCTCACGGGCCCGGCGGACGTTCTCCAGCGCCGACTTCTCGATGGTGCAGACGTTCGCCTTCGACGTCCCGATGATGTCCGCGATCTGCTGCTGGGTCAACCCCTGCCTACGGTGGCGCAGAACCTCTTTCTGCCGATCGGTAAGGAGCCCCTCCTTCATACCAGAGTGGTTGCAGCCCGTAAACTTAAACACTTCTCCTTAACCCCACCGTGAATTGAGACGGACAAATTGACCCTCGACCCGGCCCTGGGGGCCGGTCACGAGCACGGAAAACGAAATCACAACCTTTTTATCGGTTTTGATGAAAACTACCTAGCTATCAACAGAGGTGAACTGAATGGTTGTTAAAGTAGGCATTGCAAAACTCGGCAATATCGCATCCGGAGTCATGGCCGAACTCCTCCTCGACGAGCGTGCGGACCGTGAGGACATGCAGACGTTCATGGCCACGTCCGGCACCAAGCTCCAGCCCGAGGACATCGAGCGCGTCGTGACCAACATGAAGGCCTGGGGCCCCGACTTCTGTATCGTCGTCTCGCCGAACGGCGTCCTTCCCGGACCCGTGGGCGCCCGCGAGCAGCTCGCCGCGGCCGGCATCCCGGTCGTCGTGATCACGGACGACGTGACCACCAAGAAGGAGTGGGCCGACCTCAAGGAATCCAAGTTCGGGTACATCATCATGAAGGCCGACGCGATGATCGGCGCCCGCCGCGAGTTCCTCGACCCCATCGAGATGGCCGACTACAACGGGAACCTGGTCAAGGTCCTCTCCATCACCGGTGCGTTCCGGAAGATGCAGAACGAGCTCGACAAGGTGATCGACCAGGTCAAGGCCGGGCAGAAGGGCGAGCAGCTCGCGCTCCCGAAGGTCGTCATGACCTCGGACAAGGCCGTCGACGGCGAGTTCTCGAACCCCTACGCGCTCGCGAAGGCCCGTGCGGCCTACGAGATCGCCTCGGCGGTCGCGATGGTCAACGTCAAGGGCTGCTTCATGACCAAGGAGTGGGAAAAGTACATCCCGATCGTCGCCTCGGCACACGAGATGATGCGTGCGGCCACGACAACGCGTTCATGATGCCCGGTCCCATCTTGATCGTGTTGGTCGCCTGCGCGATCGCGGCGAGGACGGGGTAGCAGTGGCGGTTGTTGTAGTGGTTCGTGATCCACGCGTAGTCGATGTCCTTCGACTCGGCGAGCTTGCAGTAGTTCACGACCTGCTTGACGTTGACATTTCCAGGAACGAATTCGATACCATAGGTTGCCATGAGGTCACCTCACTGTCTATTTACCGCCCGTATCGTTATTAACGTTGTCATTTCGTTCCGGGGTGCGCGGAATCGAAATTCCAGCCTTTCGCGGGGAGGAACGAGCCGGTATGGGACTCCGGCTCGGAAGGGCCGGACCGTCCCCGGGCGGAGTCTGTCGGGCACAGCGGGAGGCGGAGAGTGCGGTCCGATCGAGGACGGAACGAGCGGAAGGCTGCCGATGCACGCCCGGCTTTTCGGCGGACGTCCCGGGGTCGACGGGGCTGGGGCCGGCCGTCGCTCGGATGCCGTGCCGCCGGACTGCGGGTCGGAGGACCCGTGCCCTCCGCAAACGGGCGTCGATACGAACTCGAGACGCTTCGGAGCCGAGCTCGGGGCTGCGCCGACCCCGCTCCCTTCAATACCGTCCACGGCTCACACTTTCACGAGACGCCGATCGCGGCCAGGCCTCCATGTACTGCAAGGAATCCCTCTCCAACTCGCTGACCACGCTGATCGACCTGACCGAGCGCCTGCTTGACACCGAGATCACGATCCGCTGCATGCAGAGCGCTCCGTACCGAGGTCTGCTGATCGATCCGTACACGCACGAGACCGACGTGCCCATGATCGTCGCTTCGACCAATTACCTCGGGATGCTCAGGGACTACGTGATCGCCCGGCACGTCGTAACCCTCCTGCTCCGCGGCTCGGCCGTCGCCCGCGGGGACTACCGCGTCCTCTCCTTCGACCAGGACTCGGTCGCCCGGGGAATGCGCCAGATCTACCTCGACATCCTCAAAGAGGACAGCATGCGCGGCCAGCGGCTCGAGACGAAGAAACTCCTGAAGATCCTATTCGAGCTCTACACCTACTTCCACGAGGGCCTGGCCGAGGTCCCCTGGGACATCATCGTCAACCGCTGGCTCTACCTACACTGCCCGAAGATGCGCCAGGCCCAGCTCTATTACCTCGTCAAGGAGTCGAAGCGGGATATGGCCAAGCTGCTCGAGTTCAAGGAGACCCTGCCCCACAAGTTCTTCGTGGTCTCGAAGGCGATCTACTACGCCCGCGACCTCTACCTCGCCGAGGTCCTCCCCTCGATCGACCTCCAGCCCGTAAAAAATATCCCCCAGATGCGCCGGTTCGAGAACCTGGGGCTCAAGGAGATGCTGACCAACCGCTGGACCAAGTCGTCGTGGTACAAGACGAAGCTCGTGGGCGACCGGATGGTCGTCTCGCTCAGGGATACCTTCGCCGGCGAACGGGAGACGATCAAGGACCAGGTCTACTTCAAGACGATCTACGACCAGGGCATCCGGATCACGGACCTCTGGAGCCGGGAGATGCACATGGACGACTGGTTCGTCTGGAACGAGCCCGGCTGCCACACGGAGGCCGCACGGGCGGGCGATGCGATGAACCGCGAGGCCCTCGTCCGGATCTTCGGTGGCCTCCTCGTCGACGAGGAGGAACGGCGACCCGGGAGGAGAACGCCGTGAGCCCCCGCCCCACCGCCGTGCTCCTCGACATCGACGGCGTCCTCATGGTCGGCGATCGCCCGGTCCCGGGTGCATGCTCCGTCGTCCGCTGGCTCCACGGGGCCGGCATCCCGTTCCGGTGCGTGACCAACTCGACCCGGCGTTCCCGGGGGACCATCGCCGCCCGCCTCCGGGCCTCCGGGCTTCCGGTCTCCGCGGCGCAGATCTTCACGCCTGCGGCAGCAGCGGTCCGCCGGATCCACAGCGGGGGTGCGGACTCGTGCCACCTCGTCGCGACCGGCGATGTCCACCTCGATCTCGAGGCGGGCGGATGCCGGCTCGTCGACGAGGAGGCGCCCTTCGTCGTGGTCGGGGACGCGGGCGACGCCTGGAGTTACGGGGCCATGAACCGGGCCTTCCGGCTCCTGGTCGGCGGCGCCCGCCTCCTCGCCCTCGAGCGCGATCGGTACTGGCGCGATCGCGACGGCCTCTCCCTCGGGGCCGGCCCGTTCGTGGCCGGGCTCGAGTATGCGGCGGGGGTCGAGGGCGAGGTGATGGGCAAGCCCTCTCCCGCGTTCTTCCGCCTCGCCCTCGACGACATCGGGGTGCCGGCGAGCGCCGCCGTCATGATCGGAGACGACCTCGTGAGCGACATCGGCGGTGCCAGGGGCGCCGGGTGTGCGGGCTGGCTCGTCCGCACGGGCAAGTTCCGGGACGGCGATCTCGCCGCCCCACCCGTGCGCCCCGACCGGGTCCTGGACTCGATCGCCGATCTGCCGGCCCTGCTGGAGTGAGGCGCATGAACCCTCTGGCCGCCTGCGCAGTCCTCGCCCTCGCCCTCCTCGCAGCCGGCTGCACGACTCTCCTGGGCCCCCCGGTCGAGTACCCGGCGATCGTGCGGGTGCCCGACGCGGGAGCGCCTATACCGGCCGAGGAGACGTTCCGGTTCGAGAGCGGGACAGCGACGGTGGGGGTTCTCCTCGACGCCGGGGTCTACCGGGGAGCCGAACGCGCCCCCGAGGAGGTCCTGCTGCGGGCCGCGGTGCCCGAGGAGGAGTGGGTCGCGGGCCGATACCTCGCCCAGCTCGACGACCCCGCTCAGGACCGGTTCTGGGCCGACCTGCTCGGCGGCTTCCGGGCCGAGCGAGACCGCCTCGGGCTCGACGACGACCGGTACCTCGAGCTTCTCGCGACAGCGGTCCAGCAGCTGCCGTACGTCACCGCCCCCGGGACGGCCTCCAGGTTCCCGGTCGAGACCTGGGGCGACCAGGCCGGCGACTGCGACGACAAGTCCCTCCTCCTCGCCGGCCTCCTGGCCAGGGAGGGCTACCGCGTCGCGCTCCTCCTCTTCCTGCCCGAGGCGCACATGGCCGTCGGTGTCGGCTGCGCCTCCGAGTTCGCCTACAATGGGACCGGGTACGCCTACCTCGAGGCCACCAACACGTCGTTCGTCGGAGTCGTGCCGGGCGAGCTCGGCGGGGGGGCGCGACTCCTCTCCGCTCCGCTCGTCATTCCGATCGGTACGGGAGAGAAGGAGTACGGAGCGGCCGGCGAGACAGCCGCCATCGAGGATGCGCTGCGGAGGGCCCGGAGCCGGGTGGATGCGCTCGACCCCGAGGTCGATCATCGACGATCGGCCCTGGAGACGGATGGCAAGCGCCTCGAGGTTTTGCGGGCGGCCGGGAGCCGCGACGCGTTCGATGACGCGCACTCCCGGTACCGGGCCGATTCGGCCGCGATTGCCAGGCTCGTGGAAGAGCACAACCGGCTCGTGGAACTGATCAATTACTGCGCGGCGCACGAGCACGACCGGATCGGCACGGCCGCCTACGTCTCGGCACACGGGCCGTAGCCGGCCGCGCGAGCGGCGAGGCCGGCAAAGAAGGCAGGACGCCTGCCGGAGCCATCCGGCCGCCGGCAGGCCCCGGGTGCCGAGACGGTCGCCCTGACGAGCTGTCCGCGCCGCTGCACGCTCGCGTATCGGGCGGCGCGTTCGGCGAGATAGAGGAATGTTTCCCGCTCCATGAGAGAGACTCTTGTCGGGTCCGGGTCATAAGCGGCGCGTTCCCGACGCGAAAGTGTGCGGCGGATCGGCAGCGGTATAATCTGTGCGCTCGAAACATCTGCCGAAGAGCCATGCTCGAGATCACAGATCTGCACGTCTCGATCGAGGAGAAGGAGGTCCTCCACGACATCAATCTCACGATCGAGGACGGCGAGACCCACGTGATGATGGGACCGAACGGATCGGGCAAGACGACCCTCCTCCGGACGATCATGGGCTTTGGGGGGTATACGGTGACCTCCGGGCAGATCGTCTTCAACGGCGAGAACGTCACGCACCTGCCCCTCCATGAGCGTGCGAAGCGCGGCATGGGGATGCTGTACCAGCGCCCTCCCACGATCGCGGGGCTCAAGCTCGGCAAGCTTCTGGACGTGACCGCCAAGGAGCGGGCTGCCCAGATCCCCACACTCGCCCAGGAGCTGAACATGGACCGGTTCCTGGACCGCGACGTGAACGCGGGCTTCTCGGGCGGCGAGATCAAGCGCAGCGAGGTGCTCCAACTCCTCGTCCAGAACCCGTCGTTCGTGATGCTCGACGAGCCCGAGTCCGGCGTCGACCTGGAGAACATCTCCCTGATCGGCAACGCGACCGCCCGGCTCCTCGAGAAGGACCAGCATATCGTCAGAAGGACCAAGAGCGGACTGATCATCACCCACACGGGGTACATTCTCGACTATATCGACGCAGACTACGGCCATGTCCTCTGCGACGGGGTCTTCAAGTGCCACGGCAACCCGCGCGAGATCCTGAAGTCGGTCAAGACCCACGGGTACCAGGAGTGCATCGAATGCCAGCGAATATAGAGGAATTGAAAGATCTCTCGGCCGAAGACCGGGGGCGGCTCGAGCTCGCCGGGCTCGATGTCGCGGAGACGGAGCGCTCGGGCTCGTTCTTCCAGATCGACCAGGAGATCCGCCACGCCCACTCGGGGACCGAGGGAATCGAGGTGCTGCCGATCGCCGAGGCCCTGGAGAAGTACGACTGGCTGAAAGACTACTTCTGGAGGGCGGTCCCGAAGGACAAGGACCGGTTCACGCAGTTCGTCGCAAAACAGGAGGTCCAGCGGGGCTTTGCGGTGATCGCGAGGAAGGGGGCGAAAGCGATCTACCCGCTGCAGGCCTGTCTCTTTCTCGCGGGCGCAAAGATCCAGTACCTTCACAACATCGTGATCGCCGAGGAGGGGGCCGAGCTCCACCTGATCTCCGGCTGCGTCTCGGGGGCCGGGACGACGGCGGGCGCCCACATCGGCGTGACAGAATTCTACATCGGGAAGGACGCCCGGGTCACCTCGACCATGATCCACAACTGGTCCGAGTCGATCTCGGTCTATCCCCGGTCGGCCTCGATCGTCGAGGAGGGGGGCGTCTTCCTCTCGAACTACGTCTGCATGCAGCCCGTCCGGCACATCGACATGTACCCCACCGCGAACCTGATCGGGGAGAACGCGATCGCCCGGTTCTCGTCGGTCGTGGTCGCTCACCCGGGCTCGACCCTCGACCTCGGTTCCCGCGCCATCCTCGCGGCGCCGAACACGTCGGCCGAGATCGTCAGCCGGATGATCACGCGCGGCGGGACGATCATCAGCCGCGGCGAGATCCGGGGGCAGGTGCCCGGGACGAAGGGCCACATCGAATGCAGGGGCCTGATCCTCGAGGACGGGCTGATCCACGCGATCCCGGAGATCGCGGGGCTCGTGGTCGACACCGAGCTCTCTCACGAGGCGGCCGTCGGCCGGATCGCCCGCGACGAGATCGAGTACCTGATGTCCCGCGGCCTCGATGAGGAGACGGCGACCGCAACGATTATCAGAGGCTTCCTCGATGTAAAGATCCGGGGGCTGCCCGAGATGCTCC
>Ga0074193_1001296_pt1 | contig 31755 bp, 22 predicted proteins | sample EPASupsiteHSE605_FD_64523 | JGI IMG/M metagenome (GOLD analysis project Ga0074193, IMG submission 64523) | Bioremediated contaminated groundwater from EPA Superfund site, New Mexico - Sample HSE6-05 | ecosystem: Environmental > Aquatic > Deep subsurface > Groundwater > Contaminated ... | reverse complement strand
ATTCTTCAGTATTTCATGGTAGCCGTAACCCTTATAGTTGTGGCAGTTCCGGAAGGGCTCCCTATGTCTGTGACACTGAGCCTCGCTATGAGTATGCGCAGGATGTTACAGACAAATAACCTAGTGCGAAAGATGCATGCCACAGAGACAATGGGGGCAACAACCGTTATCTGTACAGACAAGACAGGGACGCTCACACAGAACCAGATGCGGGTTTCCGCAACAAATTTCAGCGGTCTTGATAAGCAGAATCTCGATTCGGGCGAGCAGATTCTAAACGATAATGAACAGGGCGCTCTTGTAAAGGAGAGCATTTCAATAAACTCTACTGCGTTTCTCGATTTTTCAGCTGAGGGCAAGATAAAGACACTCGGAAACCCGACAGAGGCAGCGCTGCTTCTCTGGCTGCATGATCAGGGGGTAAACTACCTGCAGATAAGAGAGGAGATGACTATCATTGACCAGCTTACATTCTCCACAGAGAGAAAATTCATGGCAACCCTTGTCGAATCGTCTGGTCTTAAAAAGAGAATACTTTATGTGAAAGGTGCACCGGAGATTGTGATAGCCAAATGTGTTGCGTCTCCTGCTGGGATCCATGAGCTGCTTCTGAAGTACCAGAATCAGGCAATGAGGACACTGGGTTTTGCATACAAAGTGATACCGGATGATCTGCTTGGCCACTCAGTTGAGGACATGGCTAAGGAGGGGCTCACATATCTTGGTGTGGTTGCAATTTCTGACCCTGTGAGGGAAGATGTGCCCGATGCCGTAGCAAGGTGCCTTAATGCAGGCATACAGGTGAAAATTGTAACTGGCGACACTCCGGGCACGGCTAAGGAGATTGGCCGGAAAATAGGGATATTAAGCGACGCAGATGGCGACGATGCAATTATCACAGGAGTGGATTTTGAGAATCTTTCCGACGAGGAGGCTCTCAAGAGGGTTCTGGTTCTAAAGATCATGTGCCGGGCAAGACCGTCGGACAAACAGCGCTTGGTGCAGTTGTTACAGAAGACCGGAGCCGTGGTTGCGGTTACTGGTGACGGTACAAATGACGCCCCTGCCCTCAACCACGCCCATGTGGGGCTTTCTATGGGCTCAGGCACCTCTGTTGCCAAGGAGGCCAGCGACATCACACTTCTGGACGACTCGTTCAACAGTATAGCCACCGCAGTAATGTGGGGAAGGTCTCTCTACCAGAATATCCAAAGGTTCATTCTGTTTCAGCTTACAATAAACGTGACCGCACTAATTGTAGTCTTTATTGGCTCCATATTCGGTCACGAACTTCCGCTTACTGTTACGCAAATGCTCTGGGTCAACCTTATAATGGACACATTTGCTGCTGGGGCGCTGGCCTCACTTCCTCCAAACAACAAGGTGATGCAGAACAAGCCAAGAAGCTCTGCTGATTTCATTATCACCCCATCTATGAGGCGGAACATACTACTTACCGGAATTATGTTTGTTGGGGCACTGTTTGGCCTGCTCTACTATTTCACAGACGCTAACGGAGATATATCGAGATACAACCTATCACTCTTCTTCACCATATTTGTAATGCTCCAGTTCTGGAACATGTTCAACGCAAAGACCTACGGCGTGGGTGGCTCAGCATTCAGAGGGATCTCAAAATCGCCCGGTTTTGTAGTGGTTTCCCTGCTGATTGTAGTGGGTCAGTTCCTTATAGTACAGTTCGGCGGCGAAGTCTTCCGTACAGAACCAATAACCCTCCGCGACTGGCTGCTGATAATCGCAGGAACATCTGTGGTGCTGTGGATAGGGGAGATTACAAGAGCAATCTCCGGCAGAGTTTCACGTTCTGCCTAAATTTCTTGTTATTATGCAAAATAAACATTATGTTTGTACTGCATAATAAATGTTGAGACATGAAATTTGTTAACAGAATCGAAGAGACCAAAAGACTCAGACAGGTGTTGAATTCTCAAAATTCAACATTTACTGTAATTTACGGACGCAGGCGATTGGGAAAATCGACATTGATTTCCCGAATGCTTGGAGAAAATGATGTTTATTATTCGGCAGACCAGACTGACGCCAAACTACAGCGCGAGACCCTGGCAAAAATGATATCTACCGTTATTTACGGATTTGACAAGGTGGTTTATCCCGACTGGAATGTTTTTTTCGATACGCTTAATGAAAGAACTACACAAAAGTTCACACTGTGTATTGACGAATTCCCATATTTAGTTGCAGGCAGTTCAGGTTTACCTTCGATTCTTCAAAATAAAATTGATTCTAAACGTTTAAAATTTAATCTCGTAATTTGTGGCTCTTCACAACAATTGATGTATGGTTTGGTTTTGGATGCTACATCTCCGCTTTATGGACGTGCCGATGCTATTCTAAAGATTACACCAATTAAAGTACCGTATATTCAAGAGGCTCTTGGTATTTCGGCTATCGGTGCCGTCGAGGAGTATGCCGTATGGGGCGGAGTACCACGCTATTGGGAGCTACGGGAAGGTTATGCCAACCTGCGTGAGGCAATTGAAAGCAATTTATTATCGGTAAACGGAACACTATATGAAGAACCTATAAAACTCTTCAAAGATGATATTAATGATATTGTGAAAACATCGACAATAATGTCGTATGTTGGAGCAGGGGCACACCGTATGTCTGAAATTGCCGGAAGAAGCGGCGAAATTGCAACTAATCTTTCGCGACCGCTTGCCAAACTGATTTCGTTAGGCTATCTGGCTAAAGAGATTCCTTTTGGTGAGAATGAGAAAAATTCAAAAAAAAGCCTGTACAAGATAAACGATCCGTTTATGAACTTTTATTTCCGGTTCATCATTCCAAATCGCTCTTTCATAGAAATAGGACGGATATCACCTATACTATCAAACCTCGACTCTTATTTTTCTGACTATGTGGGTGATTATTGGGAGAAACTTTGCAGAGAAACCGTTTCGGGCAATGAGATTGACGGAATAACCTATGGAATGGCACGCCGTTGGTGGGGTAACATCTCAAGAGACAAACGTATTGAATTGGACATAGTTGCAGAGTCTTTGGATCAGAAATACCTATTGGTGGGAGAATGTAAATGGACAACCGGCGAAAATAGCGACCACTTGTTGGCAGAACTAAAAGAGAAAGCATCAAAATTGCCGTTTGCCAAAGACCATACAATCGTCACAAAACTGTTCCTTAAAAATCCACCGGTCGCCGGAACAATGGAAAATGTTTTGCTTCCGGATGATATTATGAAGTATCAAATTTAAAGAATTTCAATATTACAGTTTGATGAAATCTGCTTCAATTGTTTTTACAAGCTGTTTATCAATTCCCAGTTCCAAAGCATGATTATTAAACTCATGAACAGCATTGGCTACCATATCAATTAATGACTTGTAGCCTTGAATATCATTTCTTTGAGCAATTATTTCCAGATCTTCGCGGGTAATGTTTTCATTTTTCCCGTTTACAGAAATAAAATGACGGTTCATGAATGCCGGAGTAGTAGGATCTACGCCATAAGTCAAATCATAAGCAGGGGACAACCGCCAGACACCATCTTTTGTCATACAGAAACTGAAGTTCTTAGTATGATCGTCCACATTACGTGCAAGCACGTTAAAAACCATCCGTAAATATTGTTGACGCAAGTCTTCATATGGCAAATTCAATCTACGGATAACGGCAAACAAATCTTCATAACTATCACTCCCGGGTGACATGGCAGCAAGAGTTTGGGTGTGTATCCGGTTGTTCTCTACACGGTCAAACCGATGGGTAAGAAAATGAGTCACATTGCCGTATGGTCGCAATTCGGAAGGCATCATCGTTATTCCTGCAGCCAACGCCATTTGATAATAAACATATTCCAACTTCGCGAATGGGTAAGAATTGTCGTCATATTTCAAAATAAAATGCTCGAATCCTTTAGGAACATTTCCCTGACCGGAAACTACTTCGCCTGTTGACCTATTGACAGCAACAATTGCTTTTGGACATTTTCCTCCCGGCGAAGAACTTATTTTTATCAAGTCCCGCCACAAGATTGAGTTTTCAGCATCAAGGACCGTCGTTTCCCGTTCATTCAATACTTGTTTGGCGAACTCAAAAAGTTTTTCAACATCTACCGGAAAAACGGAGTCCGTACCTAATTTCAAGGCCGGCTCATATTCAAGTGCCCCCATTGCACGACTGCCGATAAACGATAGATGATCAACCGGCGTTATTTTCTTTGTTGAGATATTATTATCTCTCAGCCATGCCTTGAAAATTGAATGTCCCCATTTATCCGGCAATGAATCGGCAAACACCGGCGGTAGTCCCAGATAGAGCTTATCCTTATCTCCTGTCCATGGAATATGTTTCCTGCTACGTACAGAATTAATTGACATAGTCAGCGGAGCAATATCTAAACCGTTGTTTAGAAATTCAGGATCATATTCAAAAACAGCGTAATCTGCTTTTTTATCCCATGAAAGATACCCGACAGGCATTCCCCATAATTTTGCCATCACTACATTAGCTTCCATAATCATTTTCCTTTCTGTTGTTTCTTAAACAGTGCACGAGGGCTTTCGGGAAGTTCCGGCAACAGTTTCTCAATCTCGTCAAGGCTATCAATTGCCCTTAGCAATTTGATAAGCGATGCTAATGTCACACCGGTAGAAGAGCCATTTTCAAAAGTACTGATAGTAAAGACGCTCAATCCTGACTTTTCGGAAACATCTTTTTGCGAGTAACCCATCCGCTTACGATAGTCGCTATAACGTTTCCCCAATTGCCGGATTAAGTCGCTTCCTGATTGTTCATATAGTTGGTTGTACATATCGTATGTTTTTTCAAATATAGATATATCTATAATAATATCCAAATATGCATTAATATTTTAGATATATCTTAAGATGATTACAAAAATTATAAATCTGAGAAATTACTTCCTTTTTCTTATATAACCTACAACTCCTATAATAAACTCTTCCGGGACAAACCCAAAGTATCTTGAGTCAGCTGAATTCATAACATTATCACCTGCAACAAAATAGTAGCTCTTTTGAAATGTATATTGATTAATGAATTTTGTTCCTAAAAACAGAACCCCATTAATAATTCTTAATTTCTGACCAGTTTCATATTCAATAGGTATTTTGTACAACTCATAGTTATTTAAGTTCAATTTTATTTGTTCGCCTGATTTTGGAACATACAGAGGACCAAAATTCTTAATGTCCCAAATAAAGTTTTTTGAATTTATAGGATATGTCTTATATAATCCTGTGGGAGGCTTTTCAATCGGAGTTTTCGATAATACAATTTGATTTGGATAGTATCCCAAGGTGTCTTCATAATTGTTGTTTCTGTAAAAACCATTTACAACAGATATGCTGTCACCCGGCAATCCAATACACCTCTTCGTATAAACATAGTTGATTTTAAACTGGACCTTGAGCCAGTTCTTGTCATAAGGGAAATTAAATACAATTATATCATTATGGTTAATACCCCTGAACCCTTTTACCCTGAATGATTTTAAGGGTTTATCCGGACCAAAATCGAAACTTTTATATATCCTTGCTCCAAAAATTAATTTGTTAACTATTATTTTGTCCCCTGCAGATATAGTTGGGGACATAGAATGGGTGTTTACCGGGAACTGATCAAATAAGAAGACACGGGTCAAAAGGAGAAGGATAGAGAGAGTAATGACTAGTAATGCGCAGTATAAAAGAGCATTAAACACCTTTGGCCTGCGGAAATGAAATTTATTCATTTGTCTTTTCTGTTTTTTCAAGAAGTTGCCGTATCTCCTGCTTCATCTCTTTTGTTGCAGTGGAGGTAACCTTTGGATCAAAATTAAGAACTTTGTGGGCATATTCATTAAATTTATCTACCTGCTTGGTGTCATAATATAGTTTTGTCAGTAAATAAAGTGGATAAAGCCTGTTTGGTACAGCATTGAAGGCTCTTTTATACGCTCTCTCAGCCTCAACAAATAACCCCATCGATTTGTAATTGTTCCCGATAACATTGTAAAACATAGGATCGCTGCTTAGTTTTGTTCCCTGGTACAATATAACATTACTCATTATATAGTTACCGGTTTGGTTAAGTGTTCTTCCATACTCAAAAAGAAACTTATGCTGATCCTTCAATTTATTGTACAGTAATGCATAATCTTTTGACAAGCCGTCATAATCCTGCATTTCGTATAGCATTTGTAAATCTTTCCACTCCTTATATGCTCCATATTTTTCATCCTTGTTTAGAAATTGATAACCAGAAGCAAGAATACCCATAATCAATAATAACCCAAAAACCACACTGTTTGCAATTTTGTTTTTAATCAGGATAACTGAACTTTCTGCTGATACAGATGAGGAAGCAAGAAGAACGAATATTATCGATAGAGGAAGGACGTTTAAAGAATATGATGTCAAAGAAAAGATCAGTAAGGTTAGGAAAGGATAGAGCAGTACAGACTTATTCTTTAAGAAATTTCTTGTCACAAGAAGTACAAATATTAGAAAAATTATCAATGCCGGTAAACCTGCTTCTGCAGCTAACTGTAAATAATCATTAAATGCATATTGTGGCTCTCCGGCAACTTTTACATCTTTTTGGCTATACTCCTTTGTTGAGAAGTATTCGGCTTGCTTGTCACCATAGGCACCTCCAAACTGACTAAAACCTACTCCGGAAACAGGATTCTCCTTTATGAGAGACATCGTGTTTTTCCAGATAAGAACTCTTCCGTCTGCAGAATCTCTTTTTACCAGATACATTCCTGCTAAGAGTAAGAAAGATATGACAATTGTCACAAAAATCCCTATTCCGGCTTTAAACCGGTTCTTAGAAAGATAATCCTTGAAAAGCTGATAGTATCGGGTCTCCTTTAGAAAAATGATTGCTAAGACAGCGATTATAGAGATCCAGGCTGAACGGCTCATAGTTGCAGGAATAATTACTATACAGGAAAATGCACATATTAATGCCAGCCAAAATGAGACCGACTTTAAATAATTGGTTGACTGATAATCAATTCTCGATAACAACCCAACTGCCAGTACAAAAGAAAGGGCAATAAATGCTGAAAATGGTCCCGGGTTAAAAAAGGTACCAGTTATGCTGAATCTGGAGTTATAGGAGTGTGAAATATCCAGGATCTGTGCTACCCCAATCAATGATTGAGCGATCCCGTATATGAGCAGGCAAATTACCAGAATTCTTCCGCTTTTTTCTAATTTGGAGAATATTATACGACAACAAAAATATAATATTAAAAGCAACAAAAACATCTCATATCGGCTTTCCTGTATTCCTCCATGAAAATATTGGCTGACCGAAGCAAAAAACAGTAAAAAAAGAGCCAAAAAATCTTGTAAAGAGAACTTTATGTGCCGGTTTATGGCTAAAAACATGATTGCAACTATATTTATTACAAACAAAATTATTGTAAAATACTCCCTTTTTGCAATAATGTTATTATCAGCAAATTGTCCTGATTTGGCATATTGTGTAAATAAAATACAGGCATATAAAACAAAAAACAGAGAGTTGTAGAAAAAAGTGTAATTATGTTTTTGCAAAATATTGATATTTATTTAATTAAACGACTATTCAAATTTAAAATTTATTTGCTTAATAAAATAATGTTTTTTAGATTTACAGGTGTTAACAATTAAATAACAAATCATTATGAAAAAGAAATTAATTATTTTCTGTTTCGTTGCTGTAGCAACAGTTTCAGCGGTTCTTTATGTACAAAGTAAATCAAATCTTCAAGATGATCTATTACTTGCTAATGTAGAGGCATTAGCGGATGACGAGGAACCAAATATTTTTTGTAGATCTAAACTATTTAGCGCATGTGAGCAAGATCAGGATCATAGTTGTTATTTTACGATAGTTAACAAAAAAGGAGAAGACATTCCGTGCTTTATTTCAAATTATCGCAATAATATCTAACTTTTTTAACGAGAGTTTCCTAATTGGTTTTTAGTTCTTTTAGGAAACTCTCGTTTATGTTAATAGTTTTTAAATACCCGCTCTTAAACATGAATTCAAAATGACAAAATCTAAATATTTATTTAAAATTTTCTTTTGCTTTTTCATATGTTTTTCATGCAAGAACGAAAAAGGAGACTTCATTGATTCAGCCTCTGTTTTTGCCAAAAGTGATACTCTAAGGGCAATTATTCTACCCAATGTGTTAGAATCAAGAAGCGTAATAACTCCTATCTATTATTCCTCGCATGGTTTAATCTGCTGTACAGATATTAACAACAAAGTCGTTCAGCTGATTGATTCTATAAGCGGAAAAGCAACAAATACAAAAGGAAGAATTGGCAGAGGGCCTGAGGAGATGTTGAGCCCTGTGGGAATGTCTTATAACTTAAAATCAAATAAATTCTTTGTTTGGGATTATTATAGGAACATAATGGTAAAATTTTTAATTTCAGATAGTATCATGCAGATAGAGCAAGATTCAATTGGCCATGATTTATTGAAAATAAAAAGCATTACTGATTCTACATATGTTGCTCTGAGTGTTTTTCCAAACCAATCCATAGGCATAATAAACAATAAGGGAGAATATCTTGACAAATTACTACATAAAGTTATCAACGATGACGATTTAGATTATGAACGTCACTTATTCAGCTCATCTATAACTCTTTCTTATGATAAGAAGTACGTAGCTGCTGCCGACGGACATTTTCCATGGATTGCACTTTACACAATTAACAATAACAAATTAATTCTTAAATGGAAAAAAATGGTCTTCAAATCAAACTACTATATAAGAAATAAGTGGTTAAAGATTGATGAGGGCCAGATTCTTGGTTTTGAGAACGTAAAGATGACGGATAAATATATATATGTATGCACACAGGGTGAGAAGTATAGAAACAGAAGTAATCGCACCGAAGTCATTAGACAGAAACACACTTATTTGCTAACTTTCAATTTAGATGGAGAGTTAATAAACAGCTCTGTTCTTGATAAATTTTTCAGAGTATTTGACGTTACACCCGATGACAAATATCTTTATGCAGTTACAGATGATCCCGATTTATATGTAATTAAATATACGTTAAAATGAAGAGTTTATTCCTCTTTTCATTGCTGGTATTGCTGGTATCATGCAAGAACCAAATCATTAATAAACATGTCGAAACTATAAAAGCCGAAGCTGCAGGAGATCAGAGTCTCTTTTTCTCCGAATTTGTAAAGGAGATAGAGATTATTCCGTTAGATAACAAAGATGAAGCTTATCTCGCAGATGCCCCTGAATTGATTGTATATAATTCTGAATATTATATATATAATCGTCACTTCATGGGGAAAAACTCAACCCCCTCAAGAAATATATTATTGAAATTCGACTCAAAAGGGAAGCTTCTTGGATATATCGGGGACGATGGTGTTGGTCTGGGAAAATATAGATATGTTGCAAATTTTTGTATTTCAGAAGATACAATCTACGTCTTTACATCACCCGATTTTGTAATCAATAAATTCAAACTTACAGGAGAGTTTATTGAAAAAAAGACCATTCCCTATAAATATTTCATGCAGGCTCTCAAATTTGGAGACGAGTATTTGTTATACTTGAATAGAAATTCAGGTGTAAGAGACGAACGTTTGGTAGTTATGAACGAACAAGGGCAGGAGAGTTCTGCCTTTTTGCCGACACAGATAAAAGTTTGCCCATATTTTGAGAATAATTGTCTTACCGTAGGCCCCGATAACGAAGTGCAAATCAGAGAATTTCATAATGATACTATATACACTTATAGCTCCAAAAAGGGTGTTGTGCCAAGTCTTAAGATTGATTTTGCGGAGAAATTTATTCCCGTAAAAGAGTATCTCAAATCAAAAGGTTCTATGGAGAATTTATCAAAAATGTTGGAGAATCCATATACATGCATTAGTAAATATTTTGAAAATAATAAGTATTTTTTTGTTGAAATGCTGGACAACCGGGCTTTTAATAAGTATGACTACCTGTATGCAATAAAAGATAAAAGTTCAGGAATAATCAGATGGTTCAATTTTGAGAAGGAAAATAGATTTCTAAATAATTCATTTCATTTTTTTGATAGCGACAAATTATATTGTCTGGCCTTTCCTACAGACTTTAACTCAATAACGGATAATGTTAAAAAACTAATAAAGAATCCGGAGGTTTTAGACAAAATAACGCCAACTGATAATCGTGTTCTCTTGATAATAACTATGAAATAAATATAATCATGTCTTCAAGGCTTAAGGTATTATATATATGCCTGCTCTCAACACTTTTTGTTTCATGTAAGCATAAAGAAACGCAGGTGCAACAACACTTAAAAGAATTCATAGGCAATGAGATTATTATTCCCGACAGTTTGTTGATATTTAATAATGGAGACACAATAACTGCCAATAGTATTCTTAGTTCGAGATGTAAACTAGTAATCTTTATAGATTCAGCCAGTTGTTCGACATGTAGAATTAAAACATTATTGTTCAAAGGATCATTTATTTATGATTTTGTTCGTGAAAATTGTAATATAATGGTTGTTTTTGACATGAAAGATATTTATTATCTGGAGGTAGCATTTCAAAAGTATGGTTTAAAAATTCCCTTTTTTGTTGATTTAAAAAGTGAGTTTAAAAAATATAATAAGATACCCAAAGAAGAAATATTGCGTATTTTTCTTTTATATGACAACAAGGTTGTTCTTGCCGGTGACCCAATGGATAATCGGGTACTACAAAGGTTATATAAAAAGCAAATTTTGAGACTTACAAAGGAAGAATAGTAATATTGATAAATGTGCATACTCGCAGTAGAACTAAGGGAGCAATCAAACATTTTCTACAGAAACGATGGTTGCGGATTATAGTAATATATATCCCTTTTTTATTTTTAGCCAGTTCAATTACTATTGTTGTACTCTATAAGTATTTTCCCGTAACCTATACTCCATTAATGGCATTGCGAGGCTTTGAGCATAGAAATGACAATACATTTCGAACTTATAAAGTCTGGAAACCTCTTGATGAGATATCTCCCTCTTTAGCCATGGCTGCAATGTCATCTGAGGATATTCGCTTTGTAATTCATCGTGGTTTTGACTGGAAATCCATCAATATTGCAAGACTGGAGCATAAGACAGGAAAAGGTCTGAGAGGTGCGAGTACTATCTCTCAGCAAACGGCTAAAAATGTATTTCTTCTGCCACATCGTTCTTGGGTAAGAAAGGGGTTGGAGGCCTATTTCACATTTGGGATAGAATTAATATGGGGGAAGAAACGTATTTTGGAAGTCTATCTGAACGTTATTGAGCTGGGCTCAGGAATATATGGGGCAGAAGCTGCATCACAATATTACTATCATAAACCTGCAAAGCTATTAACACAGAGAGAGTCTGCACTCATTACAGCTTGTTTTCCAGATCCGCTTCATCGGAATCCTACTAAACCCACGGGTAATATGCAGACGAGGGCAGATGCAATTGAAAGAATCAGTTCATTGCTTCCTGTTCCGGATTGGCTTCTAACATCAGATAAGTAGTTGTAAAATGGTTATAAAGAAGACCGATATAATTGCCTATTCTCTGTTATTATTGTCTATACTGGCAATTGCATTTTACTCAGGAGCCATCCTACAGAAACTGCGAATCTGGTATGCATCCGGCTTTGTGCAATTCAATGCAGACTTTGAGTCAGGTTCATTTGACAGTGCAAAATTGATACTGGCAGATAAGGTAAAAATGGATGACGAAACATCGATATGGCGTTTAGCCTATGAGATAATACCTAAAACTGATCCGGCCAACCCGACAGATAGTACTCATGCCCCCAATAACCGGTGGTTTTATTTTAGAATGACAGGGGTAAAAAATAAGCAGATTCATCTTCTGTTTAAGCTGACAGATCCTGTACGTCCGGTATATTCCTATGATAATGTTCATTTTGAGCGGTTTTCTGAGTATGAAAGTACATATAGAAAGGTTTCAAAACGGTTTGAAAAAGACACTGTGTATATAGCCTATTACATCCCATATGATTTCAGCTATTTGCAATGTCGGATGAAACAATGGTGTACTGCCGGCAACATTGTGAAGCTGGATACTATTGGTTGGAGCTATCAAAAGAGACCATTACAACTTATGACAATCACCAACCCTTCTGTACCTGACTCTCAAAAAAGAAGAATATATATTCATGGAAGGGTTCATCCCAGTGAAACACCCGCCAGTTGGCACCTTGATGGTATGATTGATGCCATTTTGGCTAATACCCCACAAGCAAAAGAGTATCGCAGGCAAATGGTTTTTTACATTCTTCCAATTGCTAATCCAGACGGAGTAGCAGAGGGGTTGTCGAGGTCAAATTCACAAGGAGTTGATTTAGAGAATAACTATAATGCATCTGATTCCCTCACTGCAATTGAAGTTAGAACGATAAAAACAACACTCGGGCAACTTTGCATTGAACGACCTTTGGATATTGTTTTGAACATGCACTCACAGACTACTCCTCAACTCACATATTGGATACACTCTGCAAGCTCCACTTCACAAGTGTTCTATAACAAACAGATGTCATTTGCTAACTTTACTATGACGCGGACTCCACTATTCGGCAAAGATGACTTGCTATTCTCCGATTTACCTAAAAATTGTCTGGAGGGATGGATATGGGAGCGTTTTAGTGAGCAGACATTGGCCCTCTCGTTTGAAACTCCATATACCTATTACAAAAATCTTCCTTATGGTACATGGGTCACTCTTGAAAATCTCAATACGTTAGGAGCAATTACACTTTGTACCATTGGAGACTATTTTAAACTCTCAACACCATAAAGTTTTTTAACGGAATTCGAATTCAGGCCGAAACTGGTACGTGAAAATTAATAAAACACTTGGTTTTGAGCCCCCCAAGGAGCCAAAAAATGGTCATAAAAAATCTTTTTTGCATCAATTTTATTATCAAGCATATTGCCGGTATTCAAGGAATAGTGTAAATTAAATGTAGACGGATCAAGCAAAAATTTGGGTGTCGTAGAAAAAAGTGTAATTATTATTATGCAAAATATTGATATTTATTCCATTAAACGATTACTCAAAATATAATTTATTTGCATTCCAGAATATTGTTTTTTAGATTTACTAGCGTTAACGCTTAAAGAACAGTTTATTGTGAAAAAGTATTTATTTTCATTTTTTATATTAATTACATTATATAGCTGTGCAAATCCCACAAACTCAAATATCCAAACTAAAATTGTAAATTTTGGTGATATTAAAAAAGTTAAAACATCAGACCTGATTTCAGAAATTGAGTTTGTTAAATTAGAAACGAATTCAAATAGCCATTTTGGAAAGATTGACCAAATAGTAATTTATAATAACAAGATTTATATATTAGATTCTTATCCGGGACCACCATCTTTATTAATTTTTTCTATTGAGGGAAAATTTATTAATAAGATTATGAATGTTGGTAATGGACCGGGAGAATATATAAGTGCTGAGTGTTTTGGGATAGATGAAAAGGAAGGGCTTATTTTACTTTTGGATAGACAAAAAAACATGCTTGTAAGATATCGAATAGATGACTTGTCTTTTGTGGATAAATTAAGAATACAAATTCCGACTCCAGCGTCATTCATATTGAATGCAAGAGAAAATTTGTACTACTACTATTACTCATTAAAAGATAATAATAAGCATATTGTAATTACCACAGAAAAAGGAAATATTGTAAATACGCTGATTGATCCAGAACCCTCAGGGAGAATACTTCATGGATGTACGTGCAATTTTTATCATTTTGAAGATGATATATGCATATTCCCATATTTTTCTAATAAAATATTCACTATCAATAAAGATACTGCTTATGTAAAATATGAACTAACATTTGGTGAAAATAAAATGCCTGATAAAGACCTTTTTATAAATAATAGCAGTTCAGGAGTTATTATGAAAGAAATGATGAATGGAAATGAGGGTAGAATTAGAATGCTTGTTCCATATGAGTTGACAGATCGGCTGCTTGTTAGATACTACATCAAAAAGGATGTATTTATAGGTATTTGGCAAAAGAACATGAACAGAGGCATTAATATTAAATATTCAGACGTGACAGACGATATGGGTATTGGTGGTAAGTTTCCATTTCCGATAGGAGTATTTAAGGATAAGTTTATCGGTGTAATGAATACTTATGAGATCGATACTTCTTGTGTGAAAAATGATCAGTTAAAACTTCAGATTAAAAATATATCTGAGAGTGAAAATCCTATCTTAATCTTATTTAAGTAGGTTATTAAAATTATGATAATGAATGATATCCTAATGAAAAAAATCTTTCATTTTTTAACGTTATTTGGTTCTATTCTTATCCTATTTTCCTGCAAAGCACATAAGGATAACTTTGCAGACAAAATTTCTGATTCAAAAACATTTGTGTTGGATCAACAATATCCATGGGTAGAAATTAATCTTGAAAAGGCTGTTGAGATTAGTCTTGTTGAGTATGCAAATTTTGTAATAGAGAAAAAATATGTATATCTGGAGTCAAATGAACTTATAGGAAATATTGATGAACTGGTAATTTTTAAAGATAAAATTTATATTCTTGACAATTCGGTAAAAGAAAGAATTTTTATATTTGATTTAACCGGAAAACTGATTAAAATAATAGATAATCAAGGACGAGGTCCAAGGGAATATATCGGGTTAAGTCACATTTCAATAGACAGCTTAAATAACGAATTACTTGCCAATGACAGATTGCAGACAGGCATTATTCACTATACATTAGACGGAGATTATATTGCAAAAACAAACAGTTTCCCTTGTTCTCAATTTGCATTATTTGGAAAACGACAGATAAATAGAATGTACTTTGGCCAGTCTTTTAATAATGATGTTAATTACGAAATTATATTAGCAGATAAAGATTCAGTTATAAGATCCGGATTTCCAATGAATGATTTTCAAAGGACAATCGGAGTATCCCGATCATCATTTGCTAAAAACAGTCAAGGCCAGTTACTGTTTACACCAATTGGATCTGATACTGTGTATCAATTTTTGTCTGATTCCAGCTTAAGGGTTAGATATGTGATAAAACAAAAGAAGAGTCTCTGGAGTAGTTTTGCTAATGAACAAATTTCAAGAGAAAATCTAAGAAATCTATACATAAATGACTCTTATACTAGCTTTTCTGGAGAAATCTATGAAACGAATAAATTTGTTTCTTTGCTTATTAATGAAGGAAGTGTCGATAATAATCATGTATTAAAAAGGAATTATTTTCTTGATAAAATCAGTAATAAATTATATCGTATCAATCCAAATAAATATATCGGAAAATTAGAAACACCATTTTTAGTCGAAGTTCCACCTCTGCCCTTGACAACATATGGTGATTTTTTTGTAGGACAATGGGATGTAACAATGGCAACCCAAATTAAAAAAGCAACTCTTAATTACGAGAATCCCAAAAAAATTGGGAGTAAGGATCTTGACTCCTTAATTAAAAACTATCCTGAAAATGGCAATCCAATTTTATGTTTTTTCAAGTATTAAATCTTAACATTCAGCGATAAGTAATGAAGACCGTTTGTAATCTGCTTTTAAAGTCAACAATATTTTGTATTGCAGGCCTTGCTTTTGGCTGTTCAAACTCGGAAAATTTCTTTAATGGTAAATTTATCTCTCAAAAAATAAAAGATTCACCGGTTACCCAAAAAGGAAATGAAATTGATCTTGAGATCCCCGGAGTTACAAAAATTTATATTGTAGATACTTTTTTGATTGCATTTACGCCAAATAACGATGAACGATTTTTGTCAATTTATAGTAACAATTCATTAAAACCGCTATTTGCAAATTTTGCGAGAAGAGGCAGGGGGCCCAATGAGTTTAATTATGTCCGTTTATGTGACCAACACTATACAGATCATTCAGAATCTATCGTTTGGCTTAATGTTGATAATTACCAGAAACTCATGGCCGTGAATGTGACAAAATCGGTTAAAAATCAGAGTCTTATTATTGAGAAATCAATAGACTTATCTAAATATAACAAGGATAATACTTACCTGATTAAATATATCACAGATACGTCGCTCTATAAAATGGAGGTTGTTGATCAAAATATGCAATTATCGATATTTAACCCCATAACAGACAAAACGTATTTTAACAGAGAGCTATATACTCAAAAAACTGATGATGCGTCTATTTTTTCTTCTTCTATGATTATTAAGCCTGACCAATCAACCTTCTTTAGTTCGATGGGTTACTTCGATCAGGTAAATTATATATTTCTTGCTGATAAAAAACAATATTCAGTTTCCATAAATAAGAAGCCAGTTCTTTTAAGCAATATTAACCCAAAAATTGAAGAACGAAGAGCATATTATAAAGGGACTTGCTTTAATGACAATATTATTGTTGCTTGTCACATGAATTATAATGAAAAGCAGCCATCAATAGAATTTCACATTTTTAATTGGGAAGGGAAACTTGTATCGATTATTAAAACGGATAAGCCTATTACATCTATATGCCTGGACGATAATAATGGGCGTCTATATGGGTTAGATTCTTCAACTGAAAAAATATATTATTTTGACATTAAAAATTTGGATCTCTAGTGCAACAAAACGCTGCAAGGTATTTCTGCGGCACTTTGTAGCGCAATAATAAGCACATTTATTATCAATAAATATATAACAAGATGAAACAAATTATCAAAGGTTTATTTAGTCAGATATTACTTCTGATTATCCTTTTTTCAACCTCATGTTCTGAGCAAAAAACTGCCGAAGATATAAGAATCATTGACGTTGCCGGTAGTGTTGGCAGCGGTAGAGTTGTAAACCTATCGGAGATTGCTGGTGAAATTCAGTATATCCCATTGGAAACCACAGATCAATCGATTCTGGGGAATCCATACAATAATGTTCTTTTTGAAGAGGGTGTGTTTTATTTTATCCAATTGCACGGAGAGATAAAGATATTTGATAAAAATGGCCATTTTTTAAAGGTATTTAACAGATATGGCCGTGGCCCACAGGAATATGAATCGTCAGGAAATCTGCAAATTGATAACAAGACAGATAGAATATGCGTAAATTCTTATAAAAAAGTAGTAGAATATAAACTTGATGGCCAATTTGTCAGAGATATAGTATCTGCCGGGAAAGGTGATCTTGAAGAGTTTTCGTATTTCTCTTCCTTGAAACTAGATGATAATCTGTATGTTTTGCCCTCGTCAGCCAGATTCGCAACGGATTCTGGATATTCAGCAGTGGCAATCGACAGCACTTCAAAAGTAATACTTAAGATAAAATATTCCGACGAAGAGAGAGAGTTTGTAAAAAAAATGTCGAGAATATATGCATTTGCAGAGCCGTATATTTTTAAATTCAAAGACAGGGTGCGAATAGTTAACGGAAATAGTGAATTTATACTAGGGGTAGATAAAAATTTGAATGTAGACACATCTTATATTTTAAATTACGGTAAATATAATATCAGGAGTGCCAGTCTGGGAATGAGGTTCAATAGCAATACACCATTTGTGCACAGATTTACAACCATTTTTGAAAGCGACAACTACCTGTTCATGAAGTTTAACCTTGGATCACTGGCTCACAAACCAAGAGTGATGCTAAAGGGTGGAGAAGCAGGAGCATCCGGAAAAACGTACAGTGACCCAATTTCATGTTCGCTGTTCAATAAGAAAAAGGGAGAGTTCACCTTAGTTGACCAGCCTGAATCTGATCAGATGGGATTTGTCGATGACATGGAAGGTGGACCGGCAATCTGGCCTTTGTATATAAGCGAAGATGGGTATATGGTGTCGTGTATAACAGCCCTGGATTTAATTTCACATGCCGCAAAAGCCAAGGTTTCTGAAAGACTCAGGAAGATTTCAGAAAACCTGAAAGAGACAGATAATCCGGTTTTGGTGCTGGTAAAGCTGAAATAATTGAGTGATAAAAACGGTGTTTTACCGTTCGCAGAGCGCAACAAAACGCAACAAAATATTTGTAATGCTTTAATAGAGATGTGGTTAATGGCTCAAAAAGCGCAACAAAACGCTGCATGGTGTTTTAACATGAGATTTTTGCTATAACTTTGGTATATTTAATGTCATAATAAATGTATTTATGTATGAGAGAATTTCACTGATAAAAGTTCTTTTTTTCTGCAAAACCGATAAACCTAAATCAGGCATATCAATAATTAAAGTAAAAGGTACTGTCAGAACTGGCGTAGTGGAAAACTCAGAAACTAAATAAGCACTATACACCATATTCCCTTGGAGATAACAGACTGTTCTCCGGTTGAAAACATAATAAAACCTAATAATGGGTAATATATTAAAATTATTAACGTATGAAAAGAAAAAAATTAAATTTCGCAAAAATTTTAGCTTTTGCTTTGTTTTTTGGTCTAATGAGTTTATCTACATTGGTTGTTGCAAAAGCACTGAATGAGAGAGGCGCAACAGCTTGCTCAAATACTCCTACTGATTATTATGCATATTTTAATTATGAAACTTGCATACATTGTGGCCTCTGTGCTGATATAGCCTCTCCATGGATATTAATTATTGGTGATGTTGTTCCATATTTTTATGATGCTAACGAGAGAAAAAAGTATAGTGGTATGTATCTTGAAGAAGAATCATTAAATGTAATATCCGAAGCGTCTCAGGCATGTCCCACTGAAAGTTTAATAATCTTATAGATAATTAAAATTTACTTGTGGGTGGATTTTAATATAAAGAACGAAGAAATTTTAACTCCCCCTTAAAAGACAGGATTTTGAGATTTCGATGATCTTATAATCCTGTCTTCATTCCAGTCAAAATTGTAGCATAACATAATGTTGATCTCTTTGTAATATTAGGGAAATCTTGTGTATAAACTTGTATTTCAGCGTGTTAAGAATAAACATTTTATCCTTTCCGCTTTCAAGTTTACTCAAGTAGTTTTTTTTCAATAGACAATCTATAATACTCTATAGCCGTTGTTGATTACTTATTGGCGTATTTTCACATCGGTGAGGAGAAAAGCAGTAAAGACATCTAAATTCCAATTACGAGGTTTACATGATATTTATATTGGTTAATTATTGATTATGAGGCAATTTTTTAGAACATGAGTATATGCATCAAGGCGATGTTACAATTTTATGTAAGAGATTGGCTTTATAATAGAAAATATTCCCAAAAGGGAGTTATACTATATCAACAGCTACGAAAAATAGACTTTTGAAAGATTTTTCAGTTATAAAGATGATCAACAATTTTTTTATTAACTTAAAATCTTTACGTTACGCAATTTTCTGTAACGAATTATCTATTAGAATCCTGCTAATTCCGTTATCGAACACATCGAATCGCACAAAACCCAGTTAATATTGAAAAGAATCGTCAATTAATTAAAAGACACCGATAATCCGATAGTTGTTATAGCAAAATAATCATTAATTTTAGAACAAAATTATACTCACCATGAGAAAAAATATAATTACCCCTTTTTTTGTTCTTTTATTATCTCTCTCCCTTATCGCCATTTCTTCATGTAAGGGGAAAAAGAGCGACAGGGAGTTAAAAAACATCGACATAGCCGGAGCACTCGGCAAAGGCAGGATTATCCCTCTGAGCGAAATTGCAAAGGATATCCGTTATGTTGCACTTGAAACCAATGACACAGCTTTGGTTGGCAACATCAATTCTGTTTTTTATGAAAATGGATTGATATACATCGTTCATAGTTCAACGGCAATTAGTGTCTTTGACGATACGGGTAAGTTTATCCGGACAATAGACAGAAGTGGCAGAGGGCCAGAGGAGTATGTTTCGTTAATGCCTATTTATATGTTGCAAATTGATCCTGATAATGGGAATATATTATTAGTATCTCAGGATTCAAAGATATACGAATACACACCTACAGGTATTTTTGTGCGAAAAATTCAAGTTCCTGTGGTTGACAGTTGTTTAAATTCGATGAGCCATATATTAAAAATGAAAGACAACACTTACATAGCATCGTTAAGTTCCAAGGATATGTTTTGTAAATATTGTGCTGTTGTGTTTGACACATTATCAAATATTAAATATATGGTAGCAGCTCCAAAAGTTGATTATGATGAAATTTCAGACATAATTGATCAGTCTGGCTGGGTAGCGATAGAAAGTTCTAATTTCACAAAGATTGGTGACCAGACAAGAATTATCTACTCATATCCAAATGAAATCAGTACAATAGATTATAACATGAAGATTGACACTGCTTATACTATTAACTACGGGCCATATAAGGTCACATTGGCAAACAGAAAAGATATGTTTTCTCCTTCTGCAAAAATTGTCAACTGGATTGGATCTCTCATGGAGTCAGAAAATTTTCTCTTTATCTGGCTTAATCTCAGGGCACTTGCTCATGATCCTATAGAAAAACAATACACTGACGAAAATGGCAGACAAAATACTTATTTCCAGACAAATTCATACGCCCTATTTAACAAAAAGACAGGTGACCTGACTCTCATGAACCAACCAATAAGAGGGAAGAAGGGCTTTAAAGATGATATTGAAGGAGGCCCGGAATTCTGGCCAAAAACAGTATCTACACAAGAGTATCTCGTAGCAGCACATACAGCTGTTGCTTTCATGGAATTCGCAGAGAACAGTGACTGTTCGGGAAAGATAAAAGAACTGGCGGCCAGGTTAAACGAGAACGACAACCCAGTAATTGCATTGGTAAAACTAAAATAGAGTAATTAAATATCAAATAATACAGCAATGTTAAAGAAGTACATACTTTTTCTGTCGTTAATAATTTCAGCAAACACGCTGAGTGCCCAGAAGCAGCATCTGAAAATGACCCTTGAGGAGGTCATTGAGACAGCAAGGGAGCAGTCTCCATCGGCATTGATGGCCAAGCACAACTTTCTGGCAGATTACTGGCAGTTTCGTTCATATAAGGCCCAGCTGCTACCCTCACTTAACCTTAATGCTTCGCTTGGCCAATATAACCGCTCACTTATGCCCCTTCAAAACAGTACGACCGGAGAGATTGACTATATAAAGAACAATAACCTGAGAAACAGTCTCGCTCTATATATACATCAGAATATTGCTGCAACCGGAGGGTCGGTTTCAGTCACAACCAGTCTTAACCGGCTCGACCAGTTCTCCCCCACAGAAAACATTCTCTATAACTCCCAACCAATCAGTTTCTCATATTCCCAACCAATAATGGCATACAACAGCCTGAAATGGGAGAAGGTGACAGAACCAAAAAGATATGAGAGCGCAAAAAGAACTTATCTTGCGAGTATTGAAGATATTAATACTACTGTAACTACTCTCTTCTTTAACGTGTTGGCTGCACAGATGGCTCTTGAAATGGCGGAGAAGAACTACGCATCCACCGAGCTGGCCTCAAAGATTGCGAAGGAACGATACGAGATAGGGTCTATGTCTAATAGCGACCTGTTGCAGCTAAAACTGAGGCTCTTCAACGATAAACTCGCTATCAGCGACAATCGCCTGACGCTGGATTTGAGTATGTTGCAGTTGCAGACGTTTCTCGGGTTCAATGAGAATGTAGAACTAGAGCTGGTTCTACCGAAAGAGGGGCCCGATGTTCAACTTAACTATGATGAGGTTTATGCAAAAGCTTCGGAAAATTCGGCATACTCCATAGACAACGAACTAAAGATAATAAGCGCCGAACAGGATGTAGCAAGAGCAAAATCAGGTGCGGGACTTCAGGCACAATTCACTGCCCAGTTTGGTCTTACCCAAAAGGGGAACAACCTCTCTCAATCATACAATAACCCCATGGATCAGGAAGTTGTAGGGCTAAGTCTCTCTCTTCCTATTCTCGACTGGGGTCTTGGAAAGGGAAAGGTGAAGCTGGCAAAGTCGAGGGAAGAGGTTATAAAGACCCAGGTTGAGCAGTCCTATTCGCAGTACAAACAGGACATACTTATTAAGGTGATGCAGTTTAACAAACAGAGTATGCAGTGTTCGACATCGGCACAGGCCGACTCCATTGCCCAGCTACGCTATAATATTGCACTTGAACGTTTCCAGAACAGTACAATAAATGTAACCGACCTCAATACGGCCCAGTCGGAAAAGGACAATGCCGCAAAACGATACATTGCAGACCTTAGCAGTTACTGGCAATCGTACTTTACTATAAGAAAGATAAGCCTTTATGACTATCTCAATAACCGAAAGATATCTGCAGAATTCGATAAAATGATTGACAATTAATATATGTTTATAATGAGAAAATATTTTATAATCTCACTTTCTCTCCTTGTGATGCTCTCTTGCTCCGGGAAAAAGGGAAACACCGGCACCGAGGGAGAAGCCGCAAAGGCCGACTTTGTATCTGAAAAGAATCTTGTAGACACAATGACCCTTCAAAAACGGAACTTTAACAAACAGCTCATCAGCAATGGTAAGTTGAGGGCAATAAAGAAGAGTGAACTTAACTTTCTCTCATCAGGTGTTATAGCAGAAGTATATGTAAGGAATGGCGAAAGCGTTGTAAAAGGACAGGCACTGGCCAGCCTCGACACAAAGCAGCCGCTATACAAGCTGGCACAGGCAAAACAGCGGATGGATAAGGCCGAGCTCGATTTTGCAGATGCCCTCATTGGTTACGGCTATGGAAGGGACACCTCTAAAGTGCCGGCAGATCTATTGAAAATCATAAAGATCCGTTCCGGTTATCTGTCTTCTGTAAGCGACCTGAGACAAGCAGAGGAAGATCTTAAAAATACAACACTAAAGGCACCATTCAGCGGCAAGGTGGCAAACCTCACTGCCAAACCATACGAACTGTCATCGGGTGTGTTCTGCACCCTTATAGATGATTCTCAGTTTGAAGTGGACTTCTCGCTTCTTGAGTCTGAAATGCCGTTTATAAAGGTGGGCAGCAATGTAAAGATCTACTCATATTCTGAGCAGGAGAAGAATTACACAGGCGTAGTGACACAGATAAACCCTCTCATAGACGACAACGGGCAGGTGAAGATTCTGGCAAAGGTGACAAACAGTTCCGGCAGACTAATAGAGGGAATGAACGTTAAGGCTATTGTGGAGAACACATTAAGGGATAAGCTGGTGGTGCCAAAAGGGGCAGTTGTTATGAGAGACAACTTTGATGTGCTCTTCAGGCTGGACAAGGCAACAGGAAAAGCCATGTGGACTTATGTAAAGGTAGAGGCATCAAACAGTGAGTCGCATATAGTAGTTGCAAATGCCGATAAAAACGCAGAGCTTAATGTAGGGGATATAATAATAATATCGGGCAACCTAAACCTTGCCAATGATTCAAAAGTAGAGATAAAAAACAGATAATATTATGATTGGCAAACTTATAGAGAGACCGATAGCGGTAACAATGTCAATCATTGCAGTTATTGTCCTGGGCAGTGTTGCCATTGGTCTGCTTCCTGTATCGCTCATGCCGGAGGTAGACATTCCACAAATAACCGTTCAGCTAAATGCACCGGGATACTCCGCCAGAGAGGTGGATGCATCTGTAATAAAACCCCTTAAAAGCCAGCTGATGCAGATTGGTAACCTAAAGGAGCTTACATGTGAATCCAACAACAACTCGGGAAACATCTTCATGGAGTTCCAGGAGGGGGCAGATATAGACTTTATTTTTGTAGATGTAAACGAAAGGATAGACAGGGCAATTTCGGGTATGCCTAGTGAGATGGAGCGGCCAAAGGTCATAAAGGCAAGTGCTACCGATATTCCGGCCTTCTTCATAAATATAACGTCCAAACAGCAGGGGCGGGAGAAGTTTCTCGAACTCGGCAGATTTGTATCAGATGTTATATCCAAACGAATTGAACAGATACCGGAGGTTGCCCTGGTAGATGTAAGCGGGCTTTCGCTGCCCGAGCTTCTTGTGTTGCCATACACAGACAAGATGAGATCGCTCGGTATAACCGAAAGCGCACTTGAGTCTGCAATCAAAGGCAATAACCTTAAGCTGGGCAACCTCTCCATAAAAGACGGACATTACCGTTGGGATATCAGGTTTATATCGGAGATAAGCACAAAGGAGGATATCGAGAACATAAACCTCAATATTGACGGCAGGGTATACAAATTCAAAGATCTGGCATCTGTAAAGGAGCAGCCGAAAAGGAACAAAGGGGTAGTGATTTCGGACGACAAAAGTTCAGTCTCGCTTGCCGTAATAAAGCAGTCCGATGCAAAAATGGCCGACCTCAAAAAGGCCATAAACACACTAATGGAGAACTTTGCCAAGGATTATCCCGACGTCGACTTCAAGATTACACGTGACCAGACACAGCTTCTGGACTACTCAATTTCCAACCTTGTAAACAACCTTATACTAGGAGCAATACTGGCCTGTCTTGTACTCTTCCTTTTCATGAAAGACCTCAGGTCGCCTCTGCTTATAGCCATAACTATACCACTCTCTCTTATTGTATCACTGTTGTTCTTCTTTATCGCCCACATATCAATAAACATAATATCGCTCTCGGGTCTTATACTGGGTGTAGGTATGATGGTGGACAATTCTATAATTGTCATTGACAATATAACGCAATTGAGAGAGAGAGGGCATAATTTGAAAGAGGCTGTGACTAAGGGTGTTGGCGAGGTATTTGCTCCAATGCTTAGCTCAGTGCTAACAACATGCTCGGTTTTTATACCACTTATCTTTCTTAGCGGAATAGCAGGAGCTCTCTTTTATGACCAGGCAATGGCAGTAACCATTGGCCTCTTCTCATCGCTTATTGTGTCTGTACTTGTCATTCCCGTGTATTACTATCTTTTATACAAACGTAAGGGAGAGCCTAAACCAAACAGGTTTCTGGCAAAGTTGCAGCCTGTAGATGTGGTTGCTCTATACGAAAAGGGACTTGTCTGGGTGTTTCGTCATCAGAGGCTGGTCTGGCTGCTCTTTATAGCAACCATCCCTTCTACATATCTTCTGTACAGGGTAATAGATAAGTCCAAGCTCCCGCCGGTGACCCACGACGACGTTACTTTGAACATAGACTGGAACCTCCCTCTCACAGTGGAGGAGAGTGAACTGAGGACAGCGGTTGTGGTTGCAGCGGCAAAGGAGAGGATAGCCCATAAGAGTGCATTTGTAGGAATCCAGCAGTTTCTGCTGTCGCATACTCCAGATCTTACCCAGTCCGAGGCAATGGTATACATAAAGGCAAACAAGCCATCGGATCTGCCCGTGATTGAGAAGAGCATCTCCGATGCAATCATTGCAAAATATCCCGATGCAACATTCAGATTTGCATCGGCAGACAATATCTTCAATGTCATTTTTTCTGACAAGGAGTACAATCTTGTTGCAAGAATCATGAACAAGAAGGGGGGTGCCCCGGAACCGGACAAACTGAACAGCTTCCTGGAGAAGATAACCAAAAAGTTGCCCGGGCAATATATCGAACCGGTATTGTGGCAGGAACAGATACTCTTTGTTGTAAATCCGGAGATGCTCTCGCTTTACAAGCTCAACTATTCAGCCGTTTTTAATGCTCTGCGCAGCGCTACCAAGGAGAACACCCTCTATTCGGTTAACCATGGAACCTACTCTGTGCCTGTGATAGTGGGCGACGAGGGAGATCTTGCCAAGGACCTGCTCTCGCTTACAATAAGAAATTCTGACGGTGCAGATGTTCCTCTCTCGGTGGTTCTCAAGGAGCGCAGGGTGAGGGATCTTAAAAGCATTATCTCAGGTACCGAGGGCGATTTTTATCCGCTCAACTTAAAGGTTCAGGACAAAATGGTAAAGGATGTAATGGTTGCTATTGATGAGTTGTCGGATAGTGATGAGACCTTCGATGTTACATTTGCCGGTAGCTACTTCTCAAACCGTGAAATGATAGGAGAGCTCTTAATAATTCTTGCTGTAGCCTTTCTCCTGCTCTTTTTTATCCTTGCCGCACAGTTTGAGTCACTTATACAGCCACTCATAATCCTGTCAGAAATTGTAGTTGATATATTCGGGGCCCTGCTGCTCTTGTGGATTTTCGGGGCGGGCATCAACCTCATGTCTATGATAGGGCTGGTGGTTATGTGCGGTATAATTATAAACGACTCTATACTTAAGGTAGACACTATAAACCGTCTGAGAAAGGAGGGCTACTCAACATTAAGGGCCGTTTTCACAGGAGGGTCAAGAAGGCTCAAACCAATCATAATGACAAGTTTCACTACAATATTGGCCATAGCTCCTTTCCTTGTAAGGGGCGACATGGGCTCCGACCTTCAGTTTCCTCTCTCGCTTGCACTTATTGGCGGAATGGTTGTCGGAACTATCGTCAGCGTATTCTTTATCCCAGTCTTTTATTATAATATTTATAAAAACCGAGGCAAATGAGGCTCCCACCATTCTCAGTAATTCTGGTATTTGTTGTTCTGGTTGTAATGGGTGCAGGCATAATGCCCCTGCTCAACATCCAGTATAATCCCACAATAAGGGAGAAGAACATGTCAGTAAACTTTTCCTGGCCGGGGGCTTCGGCAAGAGTCGTAGAGGCGGAGGTCACATCTAAGCTTGAGGGTGTTATCTCCTCTGTTTCCGGAATTGGCGAAGTGAGGTCGGTGTCGCGGAAGGGTGGAGGGTCAATTACTATCAAACTTAAGTCCAAAGCAAACATAGATGCTGTCCGATTTGAGTTAGCTTCGCTCATCAGGCGCGTTCGTCCAAAGCTCCCTCCAAATGTGAGTTACCCTTATATCTCTGTCTATTCATCGGGTGGGGAAAATCAAAAACAAATTCTCACATACACATTAAATGCTGCTCTGCCTACAAATCAGATAGAGCAATATGCAAATGACTATATAATCAAAGAGATATCTCTCATAAAAGGGATACAGAGCGTCTCTCTCACAGGGGCATCTCCCAAGTATATAGAGGTTTCCTTCGAACCGGACGAGATTGCAAAACTTGGAATATCACCGGATGACATAACCTCTGCAATAGGTGCCTATATAGGAAAATCAGATATCGTCGGCAGTGTGGACGGGAACACAATAATGCTCACAACAGAGACGGGTGGCTCCTCTCTGGCAAGCATACCTGTAAGAAATTCAAGCGGCAGGATAATCAGGCTAGATAATATCACTAAGATAACATACAAGGAGAAAACCCCGGAATCTTACTATAGAATAAACGGGCTGAATACCATTATGATAGGTATCTATCCGGAGAAGAGCGTCAACACACTGGAACTCTGCAAGGAGGTGAAAGAGAAGATGGCTCAGTTGAGCAAGGGTTTCCCCGACAAATTTGCTGCAATAATTTCATATGACTCCTCTATAGAACTAAAAAAAGAACTCAACAAGATTCTCCGCAGGACCCTCTTTTCTGTAATCATACTGCTTCTGTTTGTATTTATAGTAAGCAGAAGCATCCGATATCTTACCGTTATTGCTGTCACACTTGCTGCTAATATCTTTATTGCATTTATCTTCTACTATCTGCTCGATCTGGAGATTCATATATACTCTCTTGCCGGTATAACAGTATCGCTAGGTATTATAATAGACACCAGTATTATAATGATTTCACACTATGGTTATTACCGCGACAGAAAGGCATTCATTGCCATACTTGCTGCCCTGCTTACCACAATTGGGGCTCTTGCCGTAGTGTTCTTTCTGCCGGAAGAGACAAAAAAGAATCTTATCGACTTCTCTGCAGTTCTTATAATTAACCTTGCAGTTTCGCTGGCAGTTGCCCTCATCTTTGTTCCTGCTCTAGTAGACACATTTCCAGTGGGAGGATTACGTAAGAGACAAAGCATAAAAGCAAGGAGACGAGTGATAAGATTCAATATGCTTTACAGAAAATATGCAACTTTTGGAAAAAATCACAAATGGATATTCATTCTTCTGCTTGTTCTGGGTTTTGGTCTGCCGGTTAACCTGCTGCCAAACAAGATGGACGAGAAACTAAAGGGAGAGGAGGAGACCAGAAAGATGGCCGTGGTATATAACAAGACAATTGGAAGCTCGTTCTATCAGAACAATCTTAAAGATATTGTAGAGAAGAGTCTTGGAGGCTCCCTCAGACTATTCCTGAAAAACATGAGGGGCAGGGGTTTTGGCAACAGGGATCTAAGCAGGAACATACTGTCAATTAGTGCCTCAATGCCGGCAGGTTGCACGGTTCAGCAGCTAAACGAGATTGTTGTCTATATGGAGAACTATCTCTCGCAGTTTCCTCAGATTGAGAGGTTCGACACCAGGGTATCGTCATACAGCAATGCATCTATTGGTGTAACTTTCAAAAAGGAGTTTGAGTACGGAAGTTTTCCTGCAATGCTCAAGAGCGAGGTTATATCAAAGGCTATCGATTTTGGAGGGGCAAACTGGAGTGTGTACGGGATAAACGATGAGAATTTCAGTAACAATGTTGGTTCTTACTCCAGCAAATCCAACAGAATTGAACTGACAGGATACAACTATGACCTTCTTTACAAGTATTGCCGTGAGGCAATCACTTCTCTCGAACAGAACCAACGGGTAAGCGGACCTGGCATCTTCGGACAGGGAGGATGGGGAGAGCTGATGGCGAGAAATGAGTACTTCATAGATTACGATATGGAAAAGATGGCCCAGATGAAGATAAACCCGTCAGATGCCTATTATGCATTGAGAAGCCTGCTAGTTTCGTCTTCTGTAACTGGTTACTTCGAAGGAAATGAGTCTATGAAAATGGAGGTTGTCTCTTCGCGGAAAAACGACCTTGATGTGTGGCACCTGAAAAACGAACATCTGAACATGGGTGGTCGGCCGGTTATCTTTTCTGAAATTGGAAACATAGAGATGAGGCAGACAGGAAACGACATATACAAGAAGAATCAGCAGTACAGTCTTACTGTCGCTTATGATTTTATTGGTCCGTATGAACTCTCAAGCAGAGTAAATAAAAGAGAGATAGAACGCTTGAACAAAGAGGTGCTGCCATTGGGTTTCAAGGCCGTCTCCGATAACCCCGGCTGGTTTTTCGATAACGCAACATACTTCTGGGTGCTTTTCATAATTATTGCAATAATTTACCTAATCTGCGCCATCCTTTTTGAATCGATAGTTCAGCCACTTATAATCATACTGCTTATTCCGATATCGTTCATAGGTCTGTTTCTCACATTCTACTTTACGGAATTTTCATTCGACCAGGGAGGACTGGCGGCACTTATAATGCTGAGCGGAATCTCGGTTAATGCCGGAATATACATCATAAACCAGTACAACATCCAAAGGAAATACCAGCATGGAAGACGATCGTCACTCTCCGACTTCATAAAGGCATACAACCACAAAATAATCCCTATAATGCTCACGATTCTCTCAACAGTACTTGGCCTTATACCATTTCTGTTCGACGGCAAGAATGAGGTCTTCTGGTTTGCTTTTGCAGTAGGTACAATGGGTGGGCTGGTCTTCTCAATAATCGGAATAATTTTCTTCCTCCCAATCTGGCGGTTTCAGGACAAAGGGATTTAGCGTGGCACGCTAAGTGGTATTAATCTTATATTCAGACTAGTATAATTACTAAACATGATATTTTTAAAACAAACATGTACGATCTGCCAGTTGTTTTAAGAAAAGCTTGTTTATAAGCATATTACAAATAAATTTTCTGTAAAAACCTCACAAAATATTTTCGTATCACGTACATTATATGATAGTTGCGAAAAAAAACTGGCAGATCAATTTTTTTGGCTAAAACTTTGGCAGAGCTTAGTGTGTTTTAAGGGAATTTCACTGATATTTACTATTTTTGTCCATTATGCAAAAAATCCCGGCTATTATCATATCATGCCTGCTACTCTCATGCTCATCATTCAAAGGTGAGCAGGGTAAGATTTACGATCAACTACAAGAATGGGATAAGATACTCTACGAAAAGCCGGAAGAGATTGTGGATAGTCTTGCAACTCTGAGTTTAAAGGATATGTCTAAGAAAAACAGAGCATATTATTCACTTTTATATACAATTGCAAGAAATAAAGTTGGTATAACTGAAACAGATGACTCAGTTATTTCAGTTGCCGTAGAATGGTATAAAAATAAGAAAGTCTACAGAAATACCTGCAGATCTATTCTTTACAGGGGACTTGTGATTGACAGGACTAACCTTAATGACTCTTTGTTGTATTATAAATTACTAGAGGCAGAAAGAATTTTTTATAATAAAAGTGTTCAGGACAATGACTTTAAGTGCCAGATTTACACTTTACTGGGACGTATTTATTTGACTAATAGAATATATTCACCTGATGAAATCGCTTTTGACAGAACACATCGAATTTCGGAAGAATATATTATAAAGAGCATAGCTATTAATAATAAATTATCTAATAAAATAGAAACACAAAATGCCAAACTGGAACTGTTTCAAATAAAGTTGACACAAAAAAAAGAGAAAGAGGCACTGGCGATTCTTAACTCGTTAGGTGATCCGGAACGATTGTCTCCATTTATAAGATACAACCTATACAGAGCATATAATTCTTTATATTCACAAGCAAGTTTAATTGACCATAAAAAAGCAATATTTTATCTTCATAAGATAATTGAAATAAGAAAGAAAAATAGCAAATTTGAACCAATGTTATCTTATTTTTACAGATTAGCTGCCAGATCTTTCTCATATATTAACCAAGTCGACAGTTCTCTTTTTTATGCAAAACTGGCTCTTAAAACAGATGAAGAGGCCAATGAAAAGACTTCTTTTGCAAATTACAAACTGCTAGCTGATATTTATGCTTCTGTTGGTGATTACAAGTCGGCATATGAAAATAGCGGGAAAACTTTTACTAATTACTTAAGATTATCATCTTTACAAGATAGAAAAGTATTAAGAAAGACAAAGTTTGAGTTGTCAGTAGTGAAAGATATTCTTAAGAGAGAGAAAAGTAAAAACAAAATCCTGGCCATTTCAGGTTTTCTTATAGTTGTTTGTTTTTCAGTAATCATTATACGGTCAAGAAAAAAATCCCGGCAAGCTTTGAAGGAACTTGCTTACTGTCAAAATCAGATAGCTAATCTAGACGACGAGCTCAAGAAAACCAAATTCATCAAACTTCTTCATGAAACGTTGGTGGGGGCTCTTCCCAGGTTTATAGATGATATTAACAAACAGGCAAGCAGAAGCAGAAAGTATTCACGTGAATTATCAGATGATTTAAATAGCTCAATAAATAGTATCCGTTCCCATACAAAAAGCAATTTTTCTGCTATAACTCATAGTAAGGCCTTTTTAATTGCCAACCAAAATGTAAAATATCTGATTTCTCTATCTGATATGGAAATCATCATTCTGGTTTTGTTCGACCTCAAATTCAACTCTAAGGAAATTGCAGATTTGCTCAATACTACACAATCGAGTGTAAGAGCTATAAAAACAAGGATAAAAGAAAAAATTCTCTTAACAGAAGGGTTACCATTCAATCCTGAAAACACCTTCCTGATCTTCTCGAAAGACCAGAATCAACGCAGCTAAAGCGCAAAAAAATCGCAACAATAACTAGAATAGTTATAAATATTAGTATTATATATAAATTTAAAGATATCTTTCAGATTAAATTGAGAGGAAGAAAACCGAAACAATAAACAATATGTTTCAGAGATCTATCCTAATTTTTATCGAATTTTACTTTTAAAACCTTTTTTTTCATGTAAAAAGAAGAA
>Ga0074193_1001295_pt1 | contig 31771 bp, 29 predicted proteins | sample EPASupsiteHSE605_FD_64523 | JGI IMG/M metagenome (GOLD analysis project Ga0074193, IMG submission 64523) | Bioremediated contaminated groundwater from EPA Superfund site, New Mexico - Sample HSE6-05 | ecosystem: Environmental > Aquatic > Deep subsurface > Groundwater > Contaminated ... | reverse complement strand
TACAAACTACCGCTCACCAGGTTGATTTTGTCCCTATCTTGTCTGTATTTGATATGCCGATGGTTTACAACAATATAGAAGATTTAAGAAACACAATTGATAACGATTTGTTTTATGAAAAGATCTGCAACTCTTACAGCAATGCCGGCTATAAACTATTAGGTATGGCCGACCTATTGTTCAGGCAATTGACTTCAAACAAAGAAATTCAAAACATAGATGATTTCAAAGAAATTAAAATCAGAACAATACAAAATCACAATCATGAAGCATTTTGGGAATCACTTGGCGCAACTGTAATACCATTGCCTTCTAGTTTAATATACACAGATTTGAAGTATGGGTTTATAGATGCTCAGGAAAATCCATATGAAGTTATAGTTGGTTTTAAGTTATATGAAGTGCAAAAATATCTTATAAACACATGCCATTTGCTACATCTATTGCCGTTAATAACAAGCAATAAGCTTTACGACAGTCTGACCACAGCTGAAAAGGATATAATTGATGAAGCTGCCATAAGGGCAACAGCATATGCACGAGAAAAAGCAGATGAACGTTTTGAAGAAAGAAAAGAAATACTTATTGATAATGGTATGACAATAGTTGATTTACCAGAAGAAACAAAGCAAGCAATGAGGTTAGCAGCTTTGCCTCTATATGAAAGAATTCTTGAGATGGTTGGTGATGACGATTTGATAAATTTTTATTATCAAAACGGCAATACTATTTAAGTTGATTTAGATAGCAGTTGAATGATTTATTATTTTGAAGTTAATTAATTAATATTTCTTTAACAAATTAGCGATGAAGGAGTTTTAATGGGTAAATTGGCATATATTAAGAAAAACTCTAATATGAAATGATTGAATTTAATCGTAAAAAATGTTATGCTACTAATGGTAAACAAAAAAATGTCGTTACTATATAATAATCAATTGTGAAATAATGATTTGGTAGATTATATATTAAAGAGCTTATTTTTATAAGCTTTTTTTAATTCATAAAGAGAGGTAATACTATGATAAAAGTTAGTAACTTAAGCTACTCATTTCCGCAAAAAAATCTATATAATAATATTTCATTTACATTAGAAGATGGTCAACATTGCGCTTTTATTGGAGCAAATGGCAGTGGTAAAAGTACACTGATAGATATAATTATGGATCCAGAAAAATATATGTTTGATGGCAAGTTAGAGATAGACCCAGATTGTAGAATTGGGTATGTAAGTCAATTCTCACAACTAGACACAGACACAACAAAAGAAACTACAGTTTTTGAATATATAGGAGAAAAATTTATTAAGCTACAAAGTGAAATAACATCTATTTGTACTCAAATGGAAACTTCTTCAGATATTGATATTTTACTAGAAAAGTACCAACAAGCTATGGACGCTTTTAATGCAATTAATGGAGATGATTTTGAAAGCAACATTAATAAGAAACTATCCCTTGCTAACCTAATCAAGCATAAAGATCTAATGATTTCTGAACTTAGTGGTGGAGAATTCAAACTTATTCAAGTTATTAAGGAAATGCTTAATCGTCCAAACTTAATGATTATGGATGAACCTGATGTGTTTTTAGACTTCGAAAACCTTAATTCTCTTAAAAATTTAATTAATTCTCACAAAGAAACAATTTTAATTATTACGCACAACAGATTTTTATTGAATCATTGTTTTAATAAAATTCTGCACCTTGAAAACATGGAGATCCAAGAGTTTGATGGAAGTTATATTGATTATAACTTCTCATTACTTCAAACTAAAATTGAGTTACAAGAACTTGCTATTGCTGATGATGAAGAAATCGAGAGAAACGAGATCTTAATCAATAAACTAAGATTTATTGCGTCTAATAATTCTGAATCTTCTAAAGGAAAATCTCTAAAAGCTAGAGTTAAAATTCAAGAAAGATTAGAAGAACGTAGAATTAAAGCGCCCTTCGTAGATATTAAACAACCTGATATCAGTTTAGCTACTGATAATAAAGTCGAAGAAACAATTGCTTTAAAAGTTAATAATTACAGTCTTAGCTTTGATGAGATACTTTTAGAAAATGTTAACTTTGAAATTAAATCTACTGATAAAGTAGCTCTTATCGGTCCAAACGGCACTGGAAAAACGACTTTACTCCGAGAAATCTTTGAAAACAATTGTGATTCAATTGAAATAAATGACGACGTTGAAATGGCTTATTTATCTCAATTTCAAGGAGAAATATTAAATGAGTCTAATACAATACTTGAAGAGTTCTTTGATGCAGGATTTCAAACTAATCAAGAGATTAAATCATATGTTTCAAATTATGGTTTTGACGAAAAAATCATTAATCAAAAGATTGGATCTTTATCTGGTGGTGAAAAGAACATACTTCAATTGGCTAAAATTGCTGCTAGTAAAGCAAACTTGTTGCTTCTCGATGAGCCAACAAGTCATTTAGACACATATTCACAAATAGCACTTGAAAAAGCCGTAGAAAACTATAATGGTGCTATTCTAATGGTTTCTCATGATTACTATTTTATAACAAACTGTATGGATTATGTTTTAAGCATTGAAGATAAGACAATTAGAAAAATGAGCATGCGAAAATTCAGAAAGATGATTTATGCTAGTCATTTTGATAAGGACTATTTAGAAATTGAACAAAAGAAAAAATCAATAGAAACAGAAATAGCTTTTGCTTTAAAAAATACTGATTTTGAGCTTGCAAAAACATTATCCGAAAAGTTAGAAAGGCTGATTAAGTTACTTTAAATCGTGTATTCTTTAAAACAACTAGTTATAATCCAACTTAAAATTGACAGATTAAGCCATAAAATCGTAAGCAATATCATCTGTAATAATTCATCTGTAGGTGAATCTTTCAAATTAATTCATCTACAGGTGAATCTTTTATTTTTCTATTTCCTCAATGCCATCATATTCTACAGGTTCTGAATTTATTAATTCTAGTGATTTCTTCAACATTTTAGATGGAACATATAAATCTATGCCAAAATTATTAGCGCCAAAATAAATTTCCATAATTCCACCAGTTCCATTACTTTTTTTCAAAACAGGTATTCCGTATGACTCAAGCATTGAAATAATAATTTTTGCATCAACATCATTTAAATCAGATAAAAGCAATACTTCAACATCATTATCAATAAATTCTTCTGACATATTAACACATCCTTTATTTTTATTTTTAATATTTAATTCCAGAGATTCTTTATCCACATTGCCATTTGCCCTGATAACATAAAAGTACGAACAATTCCTATTGCACTTATAATTAAAGCCGAGACTTTGGATTTAAGTAATCAAAAACAATTAAACCACATTGTTTGCAGATATATCCAGTAAAATCATTAGACGCAAATGCTCGACGTGCAATCATAACATCATCAGGGTCTTTTGAATTTATCGATATTTTATGCCTCTGTTTGTTAAAGGCTATCAAATTTCCAGTTTGTAGATAACCGGATTTCATATCAACTCCACATTTGGGACATTTCACACTACACACCTCCTATAAAAACTAATTTTGCTGTAAAATTTTGCTTTACAATCAAAAAAAATAACCATCATCTACTTAGCTCTGCAAAAAACCATCAGGGTAGTATTTTTCAACGTATTTCAACACAATATTATGCTCCTTTACTAAACAAACTTGTTATGTTTACTTGAAGCTCCCTTGATGTTAGTTGAATAATTAATTCTTCAATTGCAGAGATGCTAGCCATAACACAAATTATGTACATTACTGCATCTGTATAAATAAAAGAAATAAATATTGGAATTAAAAATAAAATTAGACCTGAGATTTTATTTCCATAAGTGTGAAGACTTGCAAAAGTTTTATATTTTATTAGGGCTACACCCATCGCTGTTAACCTTATAATACCAATTACTATGGTCCAAATTATAATTTTGTACGAAGGGTTTATGATTGGAAAAAGTACGACCAATAATACAACTACCATTATCATATCAGCTATAGAATCAAGCTTTTCACCAAAGACACTTGTTGTCCCCATCTTTCTGGCTATAAATCCATCAATCATATCGCTGAATCCACAAATAATATATATTACATAAAATGCTACGCTCAATGGCTTAATAAAAATCAAAATTAAAGAAAGAGCTATCCTACAAAACGATATGCAATTTGGTATTACTTTCATTTTTTACCTCATTTTCTGAAAATATTTCTATACTAACATATTACCCATATTGAATAATGAAGTCAACAAAATAAAAATAAACTCCCTTCAATTAATTTAGGGGAGTTTATGAGCTTATATTGATATTTTATTTTTTACTGGTAGCATATTTTAAATCTATAATAAAATCATCATCTATATCTAACAATTTAACTAAATTATTTTGCGTATTCATGCTGACCCTCCATTATGCAAACGTAGTGGCATTATTGTAATATTACTGATATTTTTTTGAATTGTTCCTTATTCTTTAATAACTAAACCACATAATTCTAGAGAAACTTCACGAATAAACCGTTCAAAAACTGGAACATCAGCTTCATTTGATGCAAATGCAATTACAAATGGTTCTATTGCATATACAATCCCTACATCATGTGTAATTCCATCATCCTCACCAGTTTTATGAGCTACTTGTATTTCGTCACGGAGATACCCAGGAATTTTATGATTTATTTGCTGATGAAGTAAAGTTTTTTCTATTTCAGTTGAAACTTTTTCATTTATAAAACTTTTATCATAAATTTTTTCTAGTAGTTGACATATTTCTTTTGGTACAAATAAATTTTGCTTTCCTTCCATAGATGCTTTTTCGTCGAATAGCAATCTATTAATTTTAGTTTTAATCAAACCTATATCTAAAAAATGTCTGTTCAATTCATGTTGCTCCTCGATGAACCAACATGTCATCCTTCTATTTACCTTTTTTATTTCTAATATTTAACCTGCTCCCCAAAGTTTATATAAACAATCATTTTCACCAGGTTCTCCATTAATGCATAAATTATCTTTCTGTTCATAATACTCTTCTTTATCTTTATATACTAACTTAACAAATTTTGCATCATAATTATTATAATCATAGATATATAAATATATTTTTTCATTATTTTTATATCCCACATACAATTCTGTAAATACCAGTTTATCATCTTTTGGTAGCGATGATACCTTTTCCATATTATGCGCAATATAAATTGCTGAGTTTCTGAACTTATAAATTTCAGCTACCTGAAAGATTTCTTCTACTTGATTTATTTTCTTTTTTGATATTGCTATTTCTGTGGAACTCATTATATTTAAAAGATTTTGCTCATTAGATATAAGGGCCGGTATAATTGACATATACGCCTTAGCTAAAGAGCATAAAAAGTCCGAGTTATACATTTTATCATTGAAAGTAATGAAATCATCATATATATAAATCACCTTATTTTCCGCGTTATTGTAAAAAGTTAATTTATATCGTGGTAAAGCTAAAGTCATCTGATATAATGTTGGGTAATCTGGAGGTTCAACAATATTTTGGAAAGCATTGGCTTGTGCAATTTTTAATCCCATAAAAAGTTCATCATCCGTAATATCAATCTCATTACCTTCATAATCTTCCAATATTACTTTACCAAAACTTTTATCTTCTAACCACTTAAATTCTTCTCTGACTTTATCTAATCTATAGTTTAATATCTCTATAATCTCCATATAATCTATATTAGTTATCTCTTTTTCTGAGTTAACTTTAAAACTTACATTACCTGTTGATTTATGTCCAATTACTGAAAATTTATAAGTTCCCAAATATGGTATTGTAATTGAAAATTTACAGGAATCAACATCGCTACCCCTATATATTTCCTCCCCACTGACATCTTCAACAATAATATCTAAACTACCAGAATTATTTTCTATGTTAACATCAATAATTTTGCCTTGTGCTAAAAACATCTCATGAGTTTTTATAGTATTTAAATAAGAATAATCCAAGACAAACTCTGTTCTGTTACTTAAAATGTTTCCTTTAAAAGTTTGCTTCTGACAGCCTGAAACAATAAAAAATATTAAAGCACTAATAGTTATTATAATCATAAATTTTTTCACATAAATATCCTCCCTCCTACATCGCTTATCCATAATAATACCATTCCGCACCATTGATATTCAATTAAATTAAAATATATTATATTTTCCTTATTATACCACTTTTTTATAGATTTGCACTAAAAAAGATGAAGGCTGAAAAATCAGCATTCACCTTTTACTTTTATAGTATTTTATTTCATTTTGAATTCTCTTACCGAATTATTAAAGTTGATTTTTAAATCAAAAAGTTAAATTCGGTGTAAATGTAGTTTTTAGATTGTCATTACGTACTTAGACAATTTAATGCCTTTCCTTAATTCTATTGAAAATGAAGGATGCAATCCCGCAGCTCGTACTATATCTGTTGGTTTGAATTTTTCTTCAATAATTGTAGGTGCATACTCTACTCCAAACAGAAGGATATTTGTAGTCTGATAACCTTCTTGCGCATTATCATACATTTCTTTTAAAATTTTTCCTAATTCTTTTTCGGTCATTTGATCAACTCCTTAAATAAGTCAATTAATATTTCTATAATTATTGTATCATATTATTACGAAATTTTCAAGATATATTAATTTATATTACGGTATTGTAACTAATTTGCCGTCGTTTTATTAATATTATAATTCTAAAACAAATAATAAAAATTTAAAAGGCCTATTCCTTTTATAAATAAGAAACAGGCCTTTGTTTAAATATTATATTTTATATATTAATATTATTTTTTAAAGCAAGGTTACAAAACATTTTTACTCCTACTGTTAGTACATCTTCATCAAAATCAAATTTTGGATTATGCATCATATTTATAAATCCCTTTTTATCATTTTTTGCACCTATCCAAACAAAGGCTGCTGGGATTTCTTGTGCAAAATATGCAAAATCCTCTGCTCCCATACTTGCTTTTTTTGTATCTATTACATTATTTTCTCCTACTACATTTATAGCGACGTCTCTAACTATATCCATTACATTATCATCATTTACTAACACTGGCAAGCCATGCAATATATCTAGTTTGTAAGTTGCTCCTGAATACAAGCATATACCCTTTAGAACCTTTTCAACATTTTCCAAAATATACTTTCTGATTTTTTCTGATTGGCATCTAATAGTACCGCTTAATGTTGTTTTTTCTGCTATTATATTTTTAGCTGAACCACCTTTTATAGTTCCTATTGAAAATATAGCAGGATCAAATGGGTCTATTTTTCTTGACATAAAGCTTTCCATTTCACTAATAAATTTTGATGAAATTGATATTGAATCAATTGCTTCTTGAGGAATTCCTGCATGTCCACCTTTTCCTATAATTTCAATGGTAAATTCATCGGTTGAAGCTGTTAAGCTTCCATATTTTATAGATATATTTCCCAGGTCATATTCTGTTGTAATATGCTGACCGTAAATACATTTAATTTTAGGCAAAAGTCCATTCATTTCTAAATCTTTTAGCATTATTTTTGCTCCACCTAGACTAGGACCTTCTTCAGCTGGCTGAAATATGAGTAAAATATCATATTTCAATTTATCTTTATTGTTATTTAATATTTCAGCTGCTCCCATTAGCATTGCTGTGTGTCCATCATGACCACATGCATGCATTTTACCTAGATTTTGTGATTTATAATCAATGTCATTTTCTTCTTCTAAATTAAGTGCATCTACATCTGACCTCAAGGCAATTATTTCACTTGTGTTATTTCCTCTTATAATTCCCATTACTCCAACACTTGAAGGAATTATTTCTATTTTCTTGCTATTTAAAAATTTTGTTATATATTCCTCAGTATTTTTTGTTTCAAAACCTATTTCGGGATGTTTATGCAAATATCTCCTGTTTGAAATAAGTTCCCCTTTTATTTTATCTACTTCAGAAAAAATTTCATTCAATTCTTTCACCCCTCTTCATATTATTAAAATGGTCCATAATTAATTGCTAATGCTCCAAATACGAATACTATTTGCAATATGAAACAAATAACAAAGTATGGTAAAAACCATTTATAATATTTATTAAGAGGAACTTTAGCCATAGCACATGCTATAAGTACGAATCCTGTAGGCCATAAAATATTTGAATATCCATCGCCGAACTGGAATATCAATACTGCTATTTGTCTGTTTATTCCTATTAAGTCTGAAATAGGTGTCATAATAGGCATTGTTGTCGCTGCTAATCCTGATGATGATGGAATCAAGAAGTTTAAGAAATTTTGTAATACCAACATTCCTATTGAACTTGTATATAATGACATTCCTTCTAATGCACTTGCTGCATTATATATAATAGTATCTATAATGTTTCCTTTAGTCAAAATTACTAATATACCTCTTGCAATTCCAACTACAAGAGCTGATACAACTCCCTTAGCTAATCCCTCTGCCATTATGTTTGTAATTTTGTTTGCGTTCCATCTATTAACAATTCCTACTAATATGGATACAATAATAAAAATTGCAGCTATCTGATTAATATACCATTTCAGTTTTATTAAACCATAAGCCATAATTCCTATTCCTATAAATAATATAAGTATAGAAAGTTTACGTTCTGTTGTAAATGGAGTTTGCATTCTTTCTTCATCTATTACTACATCTGAATAATCGATATCTGAAACTAAACTTTTAGATGGATCTTTCTTGATTTTATTAGCATAAGCTAATACATAAATAATGGTAACTGCTGTCATAACTACAAGTACAATTATTCTATATCCTATTCCAGAAAAAAGAGGCAATTCAGCAATAGTTTGAGCAACTCCAATACTAAATGGATTTACTGTAGCTGAAGAAAACCCTACACTAACTGGCAACAATGAAATTCCAATTGCAACTAGCGCATCATACCCAAGTGCCAGACTCAATGCTAGAAATATAGGAATAAATGCTACAATTTCTTCATATGACATTGTTCCTGTAGATGACCACACAGAAAGTACAATCATAATAATTGCTATTAATGCTGTAGAATACTTTGAATTAGTTTGTGTTTTACGAACCATCAAAGCTATACTTGCATCTAATGCTCCAGTTTTTTCAATTAGATATAAACATGAAAAAGCTGAGAAAATTAAAAATGTAATATTTGAAGCTTCAATAAGTCCTTCTACTAAACTTACAAACATGTTGAAAATGTTTACAGGAGTTTTATCGATATAAGTAAATGAATTCGGATCAATTACTAATCTGTTTGTAGCCTCATTTAATACTCTTTCATACTTACCTGCAGGTACTATATACGTGAGTATAGTTACAATAAATATAATCGCTAATAAAATTACAAAAACATGTGGAAATTCGTGTTTACTTTTTACTTTTCTTTTACCAATCATAATTTGCCTCCATAATATTTTCTAATTTATTAACTTTTTCTGTGCACTAGAAAACGTTTATAGCATAATAATAAACTATTGAGCTACTCAAAGGTCAATAGTTTTTTATAAATATTTTATTTTATTGGTATATATACTTCATAATAGTCATAATTGTTCTCAGCATTATTTTTAAATGAAATTGCTCTTAACAGTATAGGACCGTCAATTTCAATGTTATTTTGCTTTATATACTCTCTTATATTAAGTATAGAACTGTAATCTTTATTTGTATAAAATTTTATCACTGAAGTTAGCCATTTTCTTGGTTGTATTATTTTAAAGTCTTCATGTGAAAAATCTTCTTTTGAAATTAATTCTTCTTCATCTTTTAAACTTAATGCATATTTAAAATGTTTTCTGCATTCCATTACATTATTATAAAACATTTCTGACAAAAACAGTTCTTTATTTATACAAAATGTAAACAAAGGTACATGCATCATTGTCAGATTTTGAAAATATGTCATATTTTCTATTACTGACCCATTTGGTTCTTCAATTTCTCTGTAAATAATATTAGGATTATCCGATATCTTTAAAACATCAACATTTTCAATAGCATTATAAAAGCATTTTCTATAATCACTTATAACACTTTTTAGTTGCTGTAATTCTTTAATTTTAGCGTCAATTCTTTGTTCATGATCTTCTATTACACCTGCTGCATATTCTAAAGAACTATCATTCAACAAAGTTCTTACTTCTTTTAATGGTAGGTCTATATTTTTCAGCTCAAATACATAGGAAAAACATATTATGTCGCCTCGATCATAATATCTATAGTTATTATTTTTATCTTTCTTGGGTGATATGATACCTAGTTTATCATAATATCTTATAGTATCGTTTGTAACTCCAAAATATTTAGCTATTTCATTGACAAGATATTTTTCTTTCATATATTCTCCATATAATAAATATTCACATTTTATATTTATTATAGCATAATATCGAAACCAATTTCAAATTATTTTGTTCAATTTTGAAAGTATTTTAAAAAAATTCAGCTCCATCAATTATATGATAGGAGCTGAATACTTTTCGCGATAAATTATTTTTAGTTAAAATTATATTCTGTGACTATGCTTTCTCTATTAGTAGTTTTATCATTAAAATACTCATAAAATGATAATCCTAAAAAGCTGCCTGTAACATTATATAAGTTTTTGAAACCTAAGTTTTGTAACGCTAATACTGCATTGTAACTTCTTTGACCTGTTCTGCAGTGCAAATATACTGGTTGTTCTTTTGGAACTTCATTTACTCTTTGTCTAAGTTCACTTAGTGGTATGTTGTGTGAACCTTTAATGTGACCATTTTCATATTCGTATTTTTCTCTAACGTCTATGATATAAGCATTGTTTTCTACAAGTTCTCTTACTTTATCAACATTTACTTGCTGATAATCACCATTTAATAAATTAGATCCAACATAACCTGCATAGTTTACAACATCCTTTGCTGTTGAAAATGGTGGTGCATAGCAAAGTTCTAAATCTTTCAAATCTTCTAGAGTTCCTCCAAATTTGATTGTTGCTGCTATTAAATCAATTCTTTTTGTAACATCGCCCTTGCCAATTGCTTGAGCTCCTAATATTTTGCCTGTTGGAATTTCATATAACATTTTGAAATGAAGCGGTGCAGAAGTAGGCATAATTCCAACTTTATCTGAAAGTATTACTCTTACAATACCATAGTTTATTTTCATATCAAGTACTTTTATCAACGATTCATTTAATCCTGTTGAAGCCCCATTGTAATCAAATACTTTTATAGCTGATGAACCGATATATCCTTTGTTTATTGTGCTTTTTTTATTTATGTTATCTGCTACTGCCCTTGCTTGTTTTAGCGCTGGACCTGCTAGTGATAATTTATTCATTGAACGAGTCAATGGATTATATACTTCTATTGAATCTCCTATTGCATATATGTCATAATCGTTAGTTTTATAATTTTTATCTACTTTTATTGCTCCTGTTTGACCTATTTCCAATCCTGCTTCTTTTGCCAAGCCAGTTTCTGGTGCTACTCCTATAGCCATAACAACAACATTTGCATCTATTTTCTTGCCTGAAGATAATACTACTTTATTTTCTTCGAATTTTTCAACTTTATCTCCAACGATTAAGTTTATACCTTTATCATAAATTTCCTTGTGAAGAATTTGAACCATATCATAATCAAATGGTCTCAATATTTGGTCTGTTCCTTCAATAAGCGAAACGTTGTAGCCAGCTTCTCTTAAATTTTCAGCAACTTCAACTCCTATAAATCCGCCACCAATTACTGCAATATCTTTTTTATCGATTTTTTTTACCATTTTATTTAATTTATCTATATCAACTACATTTCTTACTGTAAATACTTTAACTGTTTCAATCCCAGGAATTTTTGGAACAATTGGTCTTGCTCCTGGTGATAATATTAATTTATCATATGTTTCATTGTAAGTTTCACCTGTTAATACATTTTTTACAACAACAGATTTATTATCTGGATCAATTGATATTACTTCATTATTCACTCTTGCTACAATGTTATATTGTGACAAAAATAATTCGGGACTCATTAACACTAAGTCATCTGCTTCTTCTATTACACCACTTAAGTGATATGGTAACGAGCAATTTGAAAATGATACGTGAGGTCCTTTTTCAAACATTATTATTTCGTCTTGTTCGCTATTTCTTCTAAGTCTTGCAGCTGCTGAAGCGCCACCTGCAACTCCACCTACTATTAATATCTTTTTCTTCATTATATCGTCTCCCTTATATTATTTACTTTCTTTTAGTTCCTACGTATGATCCAATTCCACCTGCTACATTTACAACATCAAAACCTTGTTTTTTTAGAAAATTACAAGTTCTGCTGCTCCTTGCACCGGATTGGCACATAATGTAGTAAGTTTTATCTTTCTTTATATATTTATCTGGTTGGTTTATAAGATCATGCATTGGAATATTTTTAGCATTTCTTAAACTTCCACCTTTATATTCATATGGTTCTCTAATATCTATTAAATCAACTTTCCCTGCTAAATTATCTAACTCATTTACATTTATTACTTTTCCATCATCTTTTTTTAAAAAACTAAACATTTTATATCCTCCATTTTTATCTCTTAGTATCTGTAGACTTAATTATCTACAGCTCAGATTTTTTAATTATATGTTTATTATAACCTTATTTTTATATTTATCTGTGACGATGTCACATTAAATTAAAAACAAAAAGTGACTACTGGTATTTAAAGTAGTCACTTTCATATTTGACAAATCTGATTTTTGCCGTCCTAATCGATAGCAAGAATCTTTAATTTTTATTTTGCTTTTAACAAAAAATCATAAAAATTTTGCTCATATGAGTTTAATTTATATTGCTTCCTGTTTATAAGGTGATAGGAAAACTTCAAATCATCGAAATCTTCTATATCAGAAAGCTTAATTATCTTTATAAGATTATTATCTAATTCTTTTTGAATACAGCTTTTAGAAACAAAGCTGGCGCAACAGCTGTTAAGAATCGAAGATTTGATAATTTCTGTACAATTGCTGTAAATTAAAATATCTAGATCATTTATGTCAATTCCGTTATTACTTAAAAATTTCTTAACTAATTGATATGTGATTGAATCGGCATTTCTCATAATTAGGGGTATTCTTTTTACTTCTTTTAATTTGATTTTATCTTTAGTGTATGAGGGATTAATACACAGCACGATTTCATCATCAAAAAATTTTGTTTCTTCTATTAATTCATTTAATTCAGGGTTGCATTTTCCTTTAATGATTCCGATATTGTAGTCATGATTAAGAATTTTATCAATTACTTCCACGGTATTATAAGTATCCATGCTGATATCAAGCCCTACATTTATTTCTTTGAAATTACATATTTTTGAAGCAAGTTGATAAGAGCCATAAGTTTTGCAAGAAGCAATGAATAATGTATTTTTCTTCCGTTCTAAAGAATTTATGCTGTTATACATGTTTTCTTCCAGAGAAAAGATAGACTTAGCATAATCGTAAACAACTTCACCTTCAGATGTTAATAATACACCTTTATTAGAACGACTCAACAAAGAAAAGCCTAATTCTGCTTCTAAGCTTTTTAGCTGCATGCTTAATCCAGGTTGAGTAACATGTAATTTTTCACTTGCTTTAGATATGCTATTGCATTGTGCAATCCAATAAAATGATTTAAGATAATCTAAATTCATTTTTCCTCCTAAGTTTGTTAAATTATTGCCATAAAAATGATTTATGATATATAAAAGTTATTTATTATACAAATCGTTATTTTAATTATATACTATTTAATGTAAATATAAAAGCTTTACATGCCTTTAATTGTTAAAAAATATACAATTTTGTGTAAATACTCTTACATAATTATAACTTTTAACAATTAACAAATCAATAGATTTAATAAATAAAACAAAAAAATGGAGGAATTTAGTAATGGCCAAAAGAATTTTAATTATCGGCGGAGTTGCAGGCGGCGCATCCGTAGCAGCACGAGCAAGAAGATTGGATGAATCAGCGGAAATAATAATGTTTGAAAAAGGTCCTGATGTATCTTTTTCTAACTGTTCGCTACCATTTCATTTAAGTGGTATTGTAGAAGACAGCGACTGTTTAGTTATGATGGACCCTATTGTGTTTAAGAATCAATACAATATTGAAGCAAGAACAAACAGCGAAGTTACAAAAATAAATCGCGAAGAAAAAACAATTGAAGTTAAAAATTTATTGACAGGAAAAGAATATAAAGAATCTTACGACAAGCTGATCCTTTCACCTGGAGCTAACCCAATTCTTCCAAGAATTGCTGGAATCAACAATGCTAATGTCTTCACAGTAAGAAATGTAGTCGACATAAAAAAACTCAACAACTATATAAAACAAAACAATGCTAAAAAAGTAGCCGTTATAGGCGGTGGCTTTATTGGAGTGGAAGTTGCAGAAAACTTGCGTATAGCAGGTCTAGATGTATCTTTAGTTGAAGCTTTAAATCAGGTTATGGCTCCTTTTGACTATGACATGGCTCAAATCCTTCATAAGGAAATGATGGATAAGGGAATAAATCTTATTCTCGGTGATGGAATACAAAGCATTGAAGATAAAGAAATTGTTTTGAGTTCTGGACGCAAATTGGATACAGAAGTTGTAGTAATGGCCATTGGTGTCAGACCTGAAACAACTTTGGCAAAACAAGCAGATCTCGAGATTGGAGAAACTGGTGGAATCAAAGTTGACCACAACTATCTTACAAATGACGAGAACATCTATGCAGTTGGAGATGCCATCGAAGTTTACAACCGTTTGACTCATAAAAAGTCAAGACTTGCACTTGCAGGCCCTGCACAAAGACAAGCTAGAGCAGCATCAGACCATATTTATAACATTCCTCACAGAAATACAGGCGTAATTGGTTCTTCATGTGTCCAAGTGTTCGACATGAACGCAGCTTCAACAGGTTTAAATGAAAAAGCAGCAAAAGCAGCTAATATAAATTACGATTATGTATATGTAATTCCTGGTGATAAGGTAGGTCTAATGCCTAATAGCAATCCTATGCATTTTAAATTGATATATGAAGTTCCAACAGGCAAAATTTTAGGTGCTCAGGCAATAGGAAAAGGTAATGTTGATAAAAGAATAGATGTAATTGCTGCCATGATAACTATGGATGCAACATTAGAAGATTTAAAAGAATTAGAGTTATGCTATTCTCCTATGTTCGGAACAGCAAAAGATATTGTAAACTTTGCTGCATTGGTAGGATTAAACATTTTAAACGGCGTATATAAACAAGTTCCTGTGACAATGGTAAGAGAATTAGTAGAAAGCAATGCCTTCATCGTGGATGTAAGAGAAAAACATGAATATGCTGCTGGTCACCTCATAAATGCAGTTAATATTCCATTAAGTGAAATAAGAAAAAGAATGTCAGAAATCCCAACAGATGTCCCAGTTTACTTGCATTGCCGTTCAAGCCAAAGAAGCTACAATGCACTTATGGCATTGAAAAATTCAGGATATAACAATGTAATCAATATTTCCGGTTCTTATTTAGGTATTTCCTGCTATGAGTACTTTAATGACCAAATTACTAACAGAAATAAAATAGTAACAGAATATAATTTTAATTAGCAATATTGTTATAATAAAATTTGGAGGAGAAGAAATTGAAAAAGGGTGAAAGAATTTTAGGATTTATTGTAATTTTAGCAGTAATATTTTTAGGAAAAACTTCTTTAAAAACTGATGTGCTATTTTTTAGGCTTTTAATAGGCTGTGGTTTAGGTTATGCTTTGACGAGAGCATACATGGGTTTTGCAGGTAGTGTTAACAGAGCTTACAAAACTGGATCAACTAAATTGATGAGAACCTTGATGTTTATGTTTTTTATAACATGCTTGATATCAATTGCATTTTTCTTTAAACAAGACCCTACAACTTACGGGCTTTGGATTAATCCGATTAATCTAGGTTTGATCGTTGGAGCTATAATGTTCGGATTTGGTATGTCATTTTCATCATGCTGTGCTTCAGGGGTTCTTACAGACCTAATAACAGGTCTACCTCGTGCTTTGACTACATTAATATTTTTCGGTATGGGAGTATTTTTAGGTTTTCCTGTTCAAAATACAGCACAGTGGGTTAAAAAATCATGGATTACATCTCCTGTTGGCGAGAAATTTACAGGTGGTGTTTTCTTACCTGATTTATTCAAATGGGACGGAGTTGAAGGTTATCTTGGAGCAATTCTCTTGACAGCTCTTTTCTGTGGAATAGTTGTATTCTTTGCATATCGCTATGAAAACAGTCGTTTGAAGAACAAAACATTTAAAGGCCATGACATGGAAAAAGTGCAGGATCAAATAGCTGTAACTTTAGATGATAATGATTACAATCTTCTAAGCGACAAAGCATATGACAGATTGTTTGTAAAACCATGGACTATGAAGCAAGGTGCTATTGTAATTGCTATTTTGTTCACTATATTAATGGGAGTTACAAAAGCAGGATGGGGAGCATCTACTCCTTACGGAATTTGGTTTGGTAAATTCTTAATGATATTTGGAGTTTCAGCAGATTCTTTAGCAGCATTTGCAAAAATGAAACCAGATGCATATTTACAACCATTTTTCCAAAATGCAGTTTCAGTTCAGAACTTTGGTATCATGGTTGGAACATGCATATATTTGTTAACAGCAGGCATTTTCAAAAAGACATTTATGTCAGAAATGCACATCACATTTAAAGAAATTTTGCTCTACGCTCTAGGTGGTATCTGTATGGGTTTTGGTACAAGACTAGCTAATGGATGTAACGTAGGAGCATTGTACACACCAATAGCAAACTTTTCACTTTCAGGTTGGATATTCTTAGCTTTCATGGTTGTTGGCGGTATTGCCGGCAATAAGCTTGCTAAAAAATTAGTTTAAAATATACAAAAGGGCCTCAGCTAAGAAACAAGCTGAGGCCTAATTTTATTCTATTTGTTCTACAAAAAATTTTTTTCTAAAGAAAGAAGATTTGTAATCAATGACCAAACTCTTGGCTAGCGTTGTTACTTCATCGCAATAATAAACTTTTATACCGTCAATTTCCAATTCATAGTCACCATCATCCGGTTCATCCAGAACCATTCTAATCCTTGGGCCCACTCAGCTCTTGTCAGCTAAATATAATCTAAATCCTGTTGTTGATAAGTCATCTTCAAAATCTTCTTTAAATGCTTCAACAGCTTCAGAAGTTATTTTTATATTCATTAATATGTCCCCTTTCTTATGTTCTGTTACATAGAAACTCTAAACTTTTTAACCAATTTAATTCCAAGTATTCCTCCAATAATCAATGAAAGCATGAATAGCCACCCAGATAAGGACATGTTGGCTATACCAGAATATAAAGCTCCTATATTACATCCAGACGAGAGCCTTGCCCCGTAACCCATACAAAGTCCTCCTACTGCATAAAAGATAACATCCCTAAATTTAAATTCCATCTCAAATGTATAATGTCCTGCCAATAAAGATGATATTAAAGCACCTGCTATTATTCCTAAGTTTCTCATTGATAAAGTATCATTCATAAATCCTCCATCAATAGTGCTCGTTAAATCTTTAAAATAGCTCCAGTTAGAAACATCAACAATTCCCAACCCTTGATAAATCCAGGCGCCTATATCACAAAAGTTAGCAGTAACTCCCCAAGACTTACCTGATGTAATTAATATTACTTCAAACATCAATGTTATAAGAACCGCACCTGTATAATAAGACCATCTTTGTATAAAAAATTTATGATAAGTTTCTTTGCTGAAAAATTTATATTTTACAGCTTTTGAAAGTGGCTTTTCCCAATTTGCATATTTTAATGGCATAAGCGTATTTTCTCTTTTTCTTTTGTTTTCATACCATACAGAAAATATATAGATTCCTAAAAATCCTGATAATGAAACAATGATCGTTCCAATGTAACCAAACAAATCAGGCAAATAAACTTTGGGGCCTACAAAAAATACAGTGTTTTGCCACCATGTACTGTCATGTGCTCCCCACAGCGATCCAGTTATAAAAAAGAATAAAACTATTATGGCTCTACCTTCGCCTTGACCTACATCTGTAAGGGTTCCTGAAGCACATCCTCCCCCTAACATCATTCCAATGCCGAATAAAATTCCTCCTAATACAGTCGCAAGATTAGTACCAGTAACACTTTGAGTTCCAGGTATAATCTTAGCTCCTTCTGCTGCTTTAAATGATGCCTCAGCACCTCCTAAAAATGCACCATAATGTATAGCTGCTGTTATTATTAATGTTATTGAAAACATAAACATCAGAGCCTTTGTCAATGAAGAATCTCCAGTGACATATAATCTTCTTATACCTCCTGCAAATCCATATCTTGACCTTTGCAACATATACCCTATAGAAAGACCAGTTATTAAAAATAATGATAAGTTCGAATTTTTTGCATGCTGCATTATAGCAAGAGCAATCATTGACAATAAAATGCTGAAACCTATTAACACCTGTAATTTATTTATAGTTACCTTTTTTTTAACAGATACTTTTGTACCATTATCAGAAGTTGTTTTTTGTATGTCTTCCATTCTTCTCCTTACCTTCCTTGTGTTAATATTATTTTAATACAATTAATGATTTGTTACAACACAATAATATTAGTTTATACATTAACAGGCTAAGGAAACCTTAGCCTAAAATAAACTCTTATTTTTGTCATAAACTTGTCTTCATTAAGCGAAAGATGGATTATATTCTAAAGGACACCTTATTACATAGCAAATTCGTAATTTTGACGATTGATAATTCTTAAAATTTCCTCTCTTGTATCAATGTACTCTCTTGTATATCTTACATTTTCACTGTTTGTTTTCGAAATGTTAAATGTAAAATCTGTATCAAATTCTTTAAGTATGGTGCCAGGCCTACAAGACATCACTATAATTCTTGTAGCGAGTTCTAAAGCCTCATCCACATCATGAGTAATGAGCAAAACCGTGTTATTTGTTTTATTCCAAACCTGCCTCATTAAGTTTTGCATATTTTGTCTTGTTAAAGCATCTAGTGCACAAAAAGGTTCATCCATCAGGATCAATCTTGGTTTATTAACCAAGACCCTTGCTAGAGACACCCTTTGCCTCATCCCACCTGAAAGTTCATAAGTCCTGTATCTTCCAAACCCGCTTAACCCGACAAGCTCTAAATATCTGTTTGTCAATTCTGTAATCTCTTGTTTTGGAAATTTTCTCATTTTCAAGCCAAATGAAACATTATCTTCTACATTCAACCAAGGATACAATACAGGGTTTTGAAAAACAACACCTCTGTGCCAATCAGGGCTACCGATAGGTTCATTATCCATCAAAGCTTCACCTTCGGATTGATGGATGAAGCCTGCTAAAATTTTAAGCAATGTGCTTTTCCCGCAGCCTGAAGGACCAAGAACGCATATGAATTCACCTTCCTTAATATCTAAATTTACATTTTGAAGAGCATCAACTTCACCTTTTTCACCAATATATCTTATATATAAATTTTTCAAAGATACAACATTATCTGTTTTATATTTTGAATTTTCAACCATCAAAGCTCTCCTTTTCTAATGTATTTATAAATATTTTAATCAGTACGAAGTTTTATTAAATTCACAGTTATTTTACAGCATTTTCGATATATGATGGATTTACAGCATCTTCAAAAGTTGCTGCTTGAGGCTCAGATAAAAGGCTCTTTTGTTTATACAGAAAATCTGCTGTATCTATTAAATTAGCTGCTAATTTACCTTTTTCAGATGTTGTCCCAAGATAAGCAGGTTCTAACTGCTGTTCTGCTGTAAGCCAAATTGACCCCTGTGTTTGCTTTAAAGCTTCTTCTTCAGTTATGTTTAATGATTCAGCAATTGTTTTAATGGCTTCATCTTGATTCTCATTATAAAGTTTGACTGCTTTATTCAATGCTTTTATATAGTTTGTTACAATCTGAGGGTTTTGCTCAGCAAATTCTTTTCTCACAATTTCTAAGTTAGATGTGGTAATGCCATTTTCAGCTAAATCCTTGCTTGTAATTATTGTCGTTCCATCTTTCAAAAGATCTGAAAGTATTGGTTCCCAACCATATGCCGCATCTATGTCTCCCCTTTGCCATGCAGCATATATATCAGGCATTTGCATGTCAAGAAGTGTCAGGTCTTTTTCTGAAATTCCATTCATCTCCAAAGTTTTCAGCAAGCTGTAATGTGCTGTAGTAGTAAACGGGGTTGCGACTATTTTACCTTTTACATCTTGTATAGAATTAATACCAGAGCCATTTTTAGCAACTAATCTTTCCGCATCTCCAAGAACTTCATGTATCCAAATAACTTCAGCATCTATACCATTTGCAATTCCAAGTGTAGCAGAAGCAGAACCTACTAATGCAAAATCTATGTCTCCAGAAATTAGAGCATTTCTTATATCACCTGCCTGGAATTCAATTATATTTACCTTTACTCCAAGTTCTTCTTCAAAATAACCTTTTGCTATGGCGATTTTCTCATCATTCGGCATCTGTTGTGTGCCTATGTTTACCACTTCGGTAGCATCTTTGCCAGCATTATCTGCAGTTGAAGATTTGCATCCTGAAATCAGTGTTGTTATTAAAGTCAATGTAATGAAAGTTGCAATTATTTTTTTAAGTTTCATAATATTATCTCCTATTTTTAATAAATTTTATATTATTCTTTGCCTTTCCATGGAACAACTTTATATTCAATAAGCTGTATCCCCTTATCTAATAATATACCTGTTATTCCCATTATAATAATCCCTAAAAAGATAATATCGCTCCTTAAATACCTGCTTGCATCCAATACCATCCAACCTATGCCAGAATTAGCAGCAACCATTTCTGCTGACACCAGTGTAGTATAAGTAACACCTAATGATGTTCTAAGTCCAGTGAAAATATCGGGTAGACAAACCGGGAATATGACATGTATTATAACTTGCATTTTATTAGCACCCACTGTATACGCACTATTTATATAATCTTCTTTTATTTTTATAACTGCTGACACACATGAAATATAAGCCGGTGCAAAACAAGCTAAAAATAAAAGTGAAATTTTTGATTCATTTCCAATACCCATCCATAAAATCAATAGCGTATAGTAAGCAAGAGGAGGAAGAGGTCTGTAGAATTCTATAACCGGTTCAAAAATCGCTCTAACTTTTGAATTGCAACCACTTAATAGTCCTAAGGGCACTGCAGTTACAGAAGCAGACAAGAAAGCTATCATAAGTCTTTTCATGCTCTCTCCTAAATGTTCAAGCAGAGTATAATTTTTATATCCATTTTTCATAATATCAACAAATGCTGCAAATACTGACTGTGGTGTCGGCACTAAATTCTGATCAACCAATCTTAAAGTTGAAACAATAATCCATAGAAATAAAATAATAACTATAGTTCCTATAGTTAAAATTTTTTCGATTGCAGTTTTTTTGTTCATGGGTGCATCCCTTCTTACTATACATTTTACGATTGTTAATTTTATCTCAATTTTAAATATAACATATTTTTATGTTTTTTCATAATAAGTAAGTTTTATGGAGTATAACAAATCTTTATGCTCTATTAACTAAATAGCTACAAAAAAAATACCATCCTGTAGAGGATGGTACGATAAAAAGTTAATTTCCATTTAATACTTTGACGATGTAGCTGTCTGCTGGCAAGAATATTGTTTTCTCACCCTTCATCGTTACTTTTAAAGCTTCTAAACTTCTTATGAATTCATAATAGCTTGATCTGTCTTCTGTTGAATAAGCTGCTGCTATAATTTTCATATACTCGCCTTCGCCTTGACCTTTTAATTCTTCTGCTGTTGCTTTTGCTTTTGACAACAATATTCCTACTTCTTTATCTGTTTCATTAACTACTTTGCTGGCTTCTAAATTACCGTCTGCTCTGTAGCTTTCTGCCATTTGTGTTCTTTCTGAAACCATTCTGTTGTAAACAGCTTCTTCATTATCTGATGGTAAGTCTAACCTTTTTATTTCTACTGCTATTGTAGATACCCCATAATTTTTTAATTGAGCATTTACCATTTCTGTTATTTTTATATTTATAATATCTATTGAACCATTATCTGAATTAATTATATCTGATTGATTCATTGTTCCTAACGTATTTTTAACTGCATTGTAAACAACTGCATCTATCCTGTTTTCCATCTCTGTAATTCTGCTTACTGTTTTCATAAATGTATATGGATCATCTATTTGCCATACTGCAAAGTTATCCACTACTAATGTTTTTTTATCTCCTGTCAACACTTCTGATGGTGGGATATCATACATCATTCTGTACTGTGGTATTTTTTCAACTTTATCTACAAATGGCATTTTAAAATGCAGCCCTGCTTTATCTTGTATATTAACAAATTTTGAAAATCTAGTTGTATAAGCGTATTCATTTTCTCCTACTACATAAGCTGTGCTCGTCAATGCAATTATTAAAACTATTACCAATAGAAGTACAAAACCTACTTTACCCATTTTTTTAGCTTTTTCCATTAGTTTGTACCTCCTTCTACTTCTGGTTCAGGTTCTGATGTGAAACTTTTTAGCGGCAACATTTTCTGTACTCCGCCTTCTGATGAATCGATATAAACAGTTACATCTGGCAATATTTCCTCGATTGTTTCTAAATACATTCTAGTTTTTGTAATAGTTTTGTTTTTAGCATATTCTGTATACATAGCATTAAATTTTGCAACTTCACCCTTTGCTGCATTTATTCTTGATTCTCTATAAGACTCTGCATCTCTTATTAATTTATCAGCTTCACTTTCTGCTGCCGGCAATGTTTTATTTTTATATGCTAATGCTTCATTTATTCTTGTTTCCTTTTCTTGCTTTGCTGTTTCAACATTTTTAAATGCTGCTATTACTGCAGTAGTTGGTGGCTCACTGTCTTGTATTTTTACATCTAATACTTGAACCCCTAAATCATAATCTGTTAATTTATGAACTATCTTTTCTTTGATTTCTGTTTGTATTATTGATTTTTCTGTCGTCAATACACCATCTACTTCTTTAGAGCCTATTATGCTTCTTGCAGATGATTGTGCTATCATTTTAAGTATTTTAGTAGGTTCATCTGAATTATATAAAAACTTCATAGGATCAGATATTTTCCATTCAATAAAGAAATCAATATTTACTATGTTAAAATCACCTGTAATCATTTTTGCTTCATCTGCTACTGATGAATTTTCGCCATAGCTTTGTTCTTCATTTGAACTTGCATAGCCTATTTGCATCTTTTGTGTTCTGTTTACTTCAACCTTTTTAACTCCTTGTATTGGATATGGCAATTTAAAATGCAATCCTGCTGTTTCTACACTTGTTACTTTACCTAGTGTCGTTACTACTGCTTGCTCTGTTTCTTCTACTGTGTATTGGCAAGACATTATCACAGAAACTACAATAAATATAATTGGCAAATATATTAATAACTTTATTTTACCAATCTTTCTTGGTGCATCTCCTTCATTTTTCTTGAATTCAAAAACATTGGGTACTTTTTTCATATTTCTTAATTTTTCTAATAATTCTCTAAAATCCATACAATCCCCCTTCTGATAAATCGTTTTCCAATTCATTAATAAACTCAACCAATTACTTTGAGCATTTTATTTATTTTATTGTATCATATCTATGAAAATATTTCCATATTTATATTTGAAAACAAAAAAACAAAGCTGTACAATTAAATGTATAGCCCTGTCATCAAAGTTAATGGCGGGTTTAAAATCCGCCACTAGCTTTAATATTTTTTGGAATGAATCAACAAAATAACGTTATAATTTATTTATTAATATCTGCATATTCAAATAATGTGTGTCCTATATAACTTTTCATAACTCCTGTTACATATGGTTTTGCAAGATATTCATCGTTTAAGTAATATGTTGGAATTATAGGCATTTCATCCATTAATATTTTTTCAGCTTCTTCAAAGTTTTTATATCTTTGAACATTATCTTTCAATGCTAAATTTTCAAACATTAATTTATCATATTTATTAGCTCCATCGCCAACCCATCTGTTATCATCAGCAGTATTTTCTAACATAAATAAGTCTAGGTTTGTCATTGGATCTGGATAGTCTCCTGTCCAACCATCATAAGCTACGTTAAAATCACCTTTATCTAATTCATCCCAATATACTTTTGATTCAAATGTAACTATTTCTACAGTGATTCCAAGATTTTGCTGCCACATGCTCTGCATTGCTTGTGCAACATCCTTGTTTGTTTGAGAATTAAATGTTATAAGTTTAAGTGTTGGGAATCCTTCTCCATTTGGGAATCCTGCATCTGCAAGTAATTTTTTAGCTGCTTCTACATCTTCTGTAAATAAGTTTCCAACTACATCTCTATATTCTTTGCCTTCTTGTGGAGTATATGGGATTCCAAATGGTACAAATCCGTATGCTGGTACATATGAACCTTGGATAATATTTTCAACAAGTACTTTTCTATCAATTGAATAAGCAAGAGCTTTTCTTACTCTAGCATCATCAAAAGGTTTTACTGAACAGTTGATATCATAGTAATTTGTACCAATTCTATTAGCTGCAAAAAATTCATCTGTCCCCTTATATTGTGTTAAAGCTTCCATACTTACATTGTCACATACATCAACGTCTCCATTCATATATGCTGCTAGTTCTGCTTCTGGTGATTCAATATATACTATTTCTATTTCGTCAAGTTTTACTTTATCTGTATCTATATAATTAGGGTTTTTAACCATAATTAATTTTTCTTTAGGTTTAATTTCTTTTACCATGTATGGACCAGTTGAAACAAGTGTTTCTGCACTTTGTGTCCAGCTTTCAGTTGATTCAACTATATCTTTTCGAACTGGGTAATAAGCTGTTACGCATAATAAATCAAGAAAATATGCTGTTGGATTTTCTAATGTAACTTCTAATGTTCTATCATCAATTGCTTTTACTCCAACTTCCTCTGCAGTTGCTTCGCCGCTATTGTATGCTCTGGCATTTTTTATGTAATAAAGATACCATGATGCTCCTGATGCAACATCTGGATTAAGAACTCTTTTCCATGAATATTCAAAATCTGCTGCTGTAACAGGTGTTCCGTCAGACCATTTTATACCTTCTCTTAAAGTGAATGTATAAATAGTTCCTGTTTCATCAAGTTTATATCCTTCTGCTAAAGCTGGTACTGCTTTATCTTCTTGACCAACTTTATATAAACCTCTAAATAAATTTTGGATTACTGTTGAAGATTTTGAATATACATTTAATGTCGGATCTAAAGTTTCTGGTTCTGAACTTAATGAATAAATCAACTTTTTAGCGCTTGTCTCTTGTGCTGGTTCTGTAGTTTTTGGCGTTTCACCTGCTGCTGGAGTTTCAGTTGTTGGTTTAGTTGTGCCGCAAGCTGTAAATAATGATACTACCATTAAAAGAACTAATAGCAAACTTAGCATTTTCTTATTCATAATGTTTCTCCTTTTCTAATTATAAATTATATGGCAAGCTACCATATGATTTTCATTGATTGATTTTAAAACTGGTTTTTCCTTACTGCAGATATCTTCTACATATCTGCATCTCGTTCTGAAAGCACATCCGCTTGGCGGATTGAGAGGTGAAGGTACATCCCCTTCTAAAATAATTCTATGGCTGTTTCTAGAAGATATTGGATCCGCAATAGGAATTGCTGACATCAATGACTTTGTATATGGATGCTGCATGTTGTTATATAACTCATCTACTGTTGCCTGTTCTACAAGATTTCCAAGGTACATAACTCCAACTTTATGTGATATATGTTTAATCATTGATAAATCGTGAGATATAAACAAGTAACTAAATCCAAATTGTTCTTGAAATTCTTCAAGTATATTCATTATTTGAGCTTGTATCGATACATCAAGTGATGATATTGGTTCGTCACAAACTATAAATTCTGGTTCAACTGCTAATGCTCTTGCGATACCTATTCTTTGTCTTTGTCCACCAGAAAATTCATGAGGGTATCTATTTATATGATCATTTTTCAAGCCTACAAGATTAATTAGTTCTTTAACTTTTTCTTCTTTTTCTTTTCCAGAATAAATTTTATGTATTGTAAGCGGTGCTCCAATTATTTCGCCTACTGTTTTTATAGGGTCGAGTGATGTCATAGGATCTTGGAAAATCATCTGCATCTTTTTTCTATAAGGAAACAGTTCCTTGTCATTTTTTTTTGCAATATCTACTCCATCATATATGACTTCTCCTGCTGTAGCTTCATATAGTCCTAAAATAGTTCTGCCTACTGTAGTCTTTCCGCATCCAGACTCACCTACTAGCCCATATGTTTCTCCTTTATTAATGCTAAAACTAATTCCATCTACTGCTTTTAAATATTTTTTGCTTTTTCCAAACCAACCTCTTGTTGTATTGAAATACATTTTTAAATCTTTAACATCTAAAACTACTTTCTTATCTTCCACTTAAACTCACCCCTTCCTTTAATGCTCTAGCTTTTGTATGCAGCATCCAACATGCTGATTTGTGGTTATCTGAAACATCAATCAAACTTGGAAGGTTATTTTTACATATTTTCATTGCATAATCACATCTGTCTGCAAATGGACATCCTAGTGGTGGATTTAACAAATCCGGAGGAGAACCATTTATAGGTACGAGTTTTTCTTTTTTATTTGATGTTACTTTTGGTATGGACTTAAGCAATCCTTCTGTATATGGATGTGAGGTTTTATAAAATATGTCATCTATTGGCCCCTCTTCAACTATCAGTCCACCATACATTACTACTACTTTGCTGCACATGTTTGAAATTACTCCAAGGTCATGTGTTATCATAATAATAGATGTATTGAATTTATCTTTTAAACCTGTCATAAGTTCTAGTATTTGTGCTTGAATTGTAACATCAAGGGCTGTTGTAGGCTCATCTGCAATTAATAAGCTTGGGTCACAGCTCATTGCTATAGCTATCATAACCCTTTGTCTCATACCTCCAGAAAATTCATGCGGATATTGTTTCAATCTGCTTTCTGGTGATGGTATTCCTACTAGTTCTAAAAGCTTTATAGCTTTATCCTTAGCTTCTTGTTTAGTCATATTCTTATGTATTTTAAGAGGTTCCATTATTTGATTTCCTATTGTAAACAAAGGATTTAAAGATGTTAATGGATCTTGAAATACCATTCCTATTTTATTTCCTTGCATGCTTCTCATATATTTTGGATTTTTTTTCATAAGGTCAATTCCGTCAAATACAATTGAATCTGCATTTATTACTGCATTTTCATCTAAAAGTTTCATTATGGACAGCATGGTTACACTTTTGCCGCATCCAGATTCACCAACAACTCCTACAGATTCACCACGACCTATTGATAAGCTTATGCCTCTTACTGCTCGAACTATACCATTTCCTGTTATAAAACTTGTTTTTAGGTTGTTTACTTCTAATATATTATCCATATTTTCTACACTCTCATTATTTTTTTAGTCTAGGATCTAGAGCATCTCTTAGTCCGTCGCCGATAAAATTTAATGCTAACATGGTAAAACTTATTGCTAAAACTGGGAAAAACATTTGATAAGGTTGTGTGAACAATGCGGGTATTGCATCATTTGCTAATGTTCCCCAACTTGCCATTGGAACTTGTATTCCAATTCCTAAAAAGCTTAGGAAAGCTTCTTGGAATATTGCTTGTGGTATTAGAAATGTAATTGTTACTATTATTGGACCCATGCTGTTAGGTATTAAATGACTAGTTAATATTTGAAGTTTATTTTCTCCTATAACTCTTGCTGCTAAAACAAAATCTTGATGCTTTAATGTAAGAATTTGAGACCTGACCTGTCTGGCTGTTCCCGTCCAATACGTTAAGCAAAGTGCAATCAATATACTTTGTATGTTGTTGCCTAAAAACATCATAATTAAAATAATGTAAAGCAATGATGGCACTGAAGTTATGACATCCACGATACGCATCATTATCAGGTCAATTCTTCCTCCTATGAACCCGGAAAAACCACCATATAAAACTCCTATTACACCATTTAAAAATGCTGCTAAAAATCCAATTGTTAAACTAATTCTTGCACCATATAATGTTCTAACAAATATATCACGTCCAAATTTATCAGTACCAAACCAATGAGCTGCAGTTGGTCCTTGGTTTTGAATTGTAATATCCATGCCATCATAGCTATAAGGTATTAGCATTGGACCTATAATGGATGCAATTGTAATTATGATTATTATTATGATGCCCAACATTGCTAATGGATCTTTTTTTAATCGAACCCATGCATTTTTCCAATATGATATACTTGGACTTGTTATATCATCAGTACTTTTTTCTGAACTATCTAAATTTTCAAACATTTCATCAGGAATATCCTGATCAAACATCGAAAAATTGGTTTCTATCCTCTCCATTTTCGCCCTCCTATTCCTCTACTTTAACTCTTGGATCAATAATTACATATAAAATGTCTACACAAAGGTTTGCTATAATTATAAATGCTCCGTAAAATACTGTTATACCAAGTGTTACGGAATAGTCTCTATCTCCAACTGAGCTAACGAATTCTCTACCAATACCAGGAATAGAAAATAATCTTTCTACTACAAATCCGCCAGTCAACAATCCTGCAATTAGTGGTCCTAAATAAGTTACTACCGGCATTAGTGAATTTCTAAGGGCATGCTTAGCAATTACCATAATTTCTTTTACCCCTTTTGACCTGGCTGTTCTGATATAATCCTGTCTCATTGTTTCAAGCATACTCGAACGTAATAAACGAGTTATATATGCTATAGGATAAAATGACAACCCTGCTACTGGAAGCACATAATGTAAAGGACTTGAAAGCCCAAAAGTAGGAAATATTTTAAATTTTACACAAAAGAAAAACATCATTAAAACTGTAATAACAAAACCTGGTATTGAAATTCCTATTGTTGCAAAAATCATTGAAGCACGATCTATCCACTTAGTTTTATATATTGCAGAAATAATTCCCAATGGTACTCCTATACAAAGTGATATTATTACTGCAACAATACCTACCCTTGCTGATACTGGGAAACCACGTTCTATTAAATCATTTACCAAAGTATCCCTATCCTTAAAGGAAATACCTAAATCTCCATGCAGTAAATTATTCAAATAATTTACATATTGAATATACAATGGTTTATCAAGACCATAACTTGCTTCAATCTTAGCTAATACTTCTGGTGGAATTTTTCTTTCCTCAGCTGGACTAAAAGGACCTCCTGGAATTGAATGCATTAAAAAGAATGTAATCGTTATCAAGACCCATAAGGATATTAAACCAGCTAAGAGCCTCTTAATAATATATTTTGCCATTTAAATTACCCCTTACATAAATTAAGATTTTTTATATATATCAAAAATTAAAACAAGCTTATAAATATATATGAAACAATATTACTTTTTATACGTAAATACATTGATTTCCATCATTTTTTTCAACAAAAAATGGCGAGTATAAAACCCGCCACTTCATTTGAATTTGTATTTCATTTAATAATTATTTCATTTCATGCATATCTTTTAAATCAAACATTACTTTAAAATCTTCTCTGATCAAACCATAATCCTCATATTCTAATTCACCTGTTTGATTGTCATATGGGTCATATCTGAGATATTTTTTAGGTGGATCAAATTCATGTTGGAATTCTGATGCTGCTGGCATTCTAAATGGATCTAAGTTTCCAAAATAAAAATTCCATCTATCTTTATTACCTTTTCTATAAGAACCTCCTCCAAATGAAGGATCTGCAAATACCCATCCATATGGTTCTACATAAAACTGTGCCCAGTCGTGACAACCTACATAATATGGTGTAACATATAAGCCTGATTGCCATCTTGCTGGTATTCCTACACATCTGCACAAAGTGATGAAAAGAAGTGCTTGAACTCCACAATCACCTTTTAAGTTTAATGCAGCATATTCTGGAATGTTTGTAATTGTAAAATATTTCCTCATATATGAATACATGATTTTTGTAGTAATGAAGTCATAAATCTTTCTTGCTTTCAATACTGGATTTGTTTCATCACCTATTAGTTCTTTAGCTAACTCTTTAATGTAAGGTGTAAACATTATGTGAGGAGCCATTTCTTCTGTATCAAAAGAAGGCTGATTTGCACTTGCTTTTGATGGATCCAAATCAACATATTTCAAGTGATTTTCATAAGTATATTCTACTGAAAATTCTTGATTTTCTTTTAATGTATCTTCAAAGTATGCAGTACGCTGAGGATAATTTGATGGAGCAATGTACTTTGCTTTAGAATTTATTATGTTTATATTTTTCAGCTGAATACAATCTATAGGTAAAGGTAAATGAACTTTTACATTTTCTCCTATTTTAGCTTGTTCTTCTTTTATTTTTACAGTGGATTCTAAATGAATAAAATATGATACACCACCATTTTCTTTCATAGTTTTAATGTTATCATTTAGTAACTTTTCTTTTTCTTCATCCATTGCTAGATTTTCTTTGTCAATTAATCTAGATGAAATATCAGGTCTTGTTTTTACTAAGTTGCCGAAAAAGCTTTCATTAAAATGTACTTTTCCATCAATTAATATCCAGTCAGCTGCACTTTCTTCTTGCAAAACGATAAGTTCTTCTTCTGCAAAGTCCTTTATTTTTTCTTTCATAAGTTTCGATGCTTCTTCAAAAGAATATGGATATTCGGCTTTAATAATTCTAATAATATCTTTTTCAATTTCCAATCGTTTTCTTAAAGCCTGTGGTATTTCTTTTTTCAAACGTAAATCAATTAATCTCAAAGCTCCGTCAAAGTTGCCACTGTGCTCTAATTTCAATACATCTTCAGGTAAATTCACCTTTAAATATTGTAAATCACTATACATACTGTCACCTCTATTTGATTATTTTTCACCTATATACATTATATTAATAATGTTAAAAATTTACAAGCAATTATTGAATAATAAATTACAAGGAAAAATTTGAAGAACTAAGTTACTAGTTCTCCAAATAATTTTTACTTTATTTTCACCAAGTATAAGGCTGTTCTGCCCATATAGATTCACTCAACTCATCACTTTCATTTAGATATTGATGTGGTAAATTGCTGTCAAATTGGATACTGTCTCCTTCTTCTAGGTAATATTTTTTATTGCTGACTTCTACTGTTAACTTTCCTTGAATCACAATGCCACATTCCTCACCCGTATGCATCACTGGATTGTTTTTATCATTTGAAGCTCCAGGATAAATAATCACTTTAATCATTTCAATTTGACGTTTGCCCTTTGGCGTTAAAAGTTCAAAATAACCCTTTTCATTGCTTCGATCTATGCGCTTGTGTTCGCCTTTTTTGCACAAAACAACATTGTCTTCTAAACTCTCTTCACCAAAAAAATATGATACACTCCTATCTAGTGCTCTTGCAATTTTCCAAAGCACTACGGCTGATGGAACAACTATGTTCCTTTCAATTTGACTAATCATCCCTTCACTTACGTCAGATAATTTTGAAAGTGCAGCAATGCTTAATTTTTTAGCTTTTCTTACTTCTCTGATTTTTGTGCCTATATCAAAATTCATTATGCTATCGGTTCCTCCAATAATTTCTATTCATATTCCCATATCCTGAACTACCCCATAGTTCATGTTATACTAAATGACATGCCACTTGTCTTCCATCAA
>Ga0074193_1001294_pt1 | contig 31771 bp, 20 predicted proteins | sample EPASupsiteHSE605_FD_64523 | JGI IMG/M metagenome (GOLD analysis project Ga0074193, IMG submission 64523) | Bioremediated contaminated groundwater from EPA Superfund site, New Mexico - Sample HSE6-05 | ecosystem: Environmental > Aquatic > Deep subsurface > Groundwater > Contaminated ... | reverse complement strand
TACCGGGCTTCGATTTATGTGCAAGGCAGAAGGGAAAGCGCCACATTTGACAGTCGGGCGAAAGCACTTGCTTGGGCTGAGGAAACAGCCGCTTTACTTCGTGCAGGTAAACCGTTACCCGGTGAACTGCCTGCCAATGACCTGCGATTGAATGAGGCGGTAGAAAAATACACCATGGCGGTTGCGCCAAGAAAAAAGGCCAACACCCGCAGACTGGATCAGGAAATCGGTGGCCGGCTCATTCGCTACTTTGATGGCAAGTCGCTACAGACCATCACCTCCAAAGATATTGCAGCCTACCGCGATTACCGGTTGCAGCAAGTGGGTCCCAGCTCGATAATCCAGGATTTATCCTTTCTGTCCTGCTTGTATCGCATGGCCAGGATTGAATGGGGGCTGGATGTAAATGATCCAGGTGCTGAAATCCGCCGGCCCTCAGCACCCAAGAATAGACTCTCCCTGCTCACCCCAAAGCAAATCGACACCCTGCTCGACTATTGCTGCGTTTCCAAATCCGAGAAACTCTACTGCTACGTCCTCCTGCTCCTTCACACAGCCATGCGCCCTTCAGAAGGCGCTGGCCTGCGCTGGAACCAGGTTTTGATTGGACAAGGAATGATCGATCTCACAGAGACCAAAACAGACCCAAGACGCGTTCCGATGACGAGAACAATCAGGAAGATGTTCGAAGGAATGAAGGCAGCAGGAGTGGGTGAAAATGGCTTCGTATTCCTGCCGTCGGGAAAAGAGTTCCGTGATCAACCCCATCGATATTTTCGGCGGTCATTTAATAACGCCTGTCGATATGCTGGGATCCCCGATTTCACCCTTTACGGTCTACGTCATTCGGCAGCGAGCTATTTAATCATGAATGGGGTAGATATTCGAACTGTTGCGGAAATTATGGGGCATCGGAATATTAGTCAGACCATGAGGTATACGCACTTTCTGGATGCCCATAAACTTTCAGCTATTGGTGCAATTGATAAACTTGGCCGATAGAGGTGTTTTTCTTCTTAACCTGTTAATTTATCAAATTATTAACGCCATTGCCCTGCGTGCTAAATGAATGTGGGACTCATAGATAAAGAAACGAAAGGTATTTCTGGAAAATGGATTAAAAAAATTGTTTAAATGCCAAACGAAACAAAAACAAAATTTACGGAATGTTTTGCATTAGTCGTGCTAGTGATTTTTTACTCTCAAATTTCCAAATCGATGATAAGGAACCATAATGGCTGTAGCCATTTACGATAAGATACTACGATCCCTCCAAGCAGCCGAAGGCTTATACCACCGCCTTGTGCTGCTGGTGGGTGAGAACGGTTCCGGCAAGACTGGCGTTCTTCGGCATGTTGCCAAGGAGTTCGGGACGTCCGTCATCAACGTCAATTTGGCACTTTCAAGTGAGCTCCTGGAGCTGACAGCCAAGCAACGATCACTGCGGCTGCCGGGAATCCTTGCCCAGATTGCTGAAAAAGCTCCGATGCCTGTGGTGCTTGATAATCTTGAGATCCTTTTCGACAAGGACCTCAGGCAGGATCCTTTGCGGTTGCTGCAGTCCATTTCGAGAAATCGAGCCGTGGTGGCTTCGTGGAATGGAACCATAACCTCCGGGAGGCTTTTATACGCCGAAACTGGCCATCCCGAGTACCGCAGTTATGATTCGGTCGATGCGCTGATCGTTGGCATGGATGGTACGGCCACAGTCGATTCGATAAAAAAACTATAAAATGGCAGGGCATACGTGAAATACGGAGACCTTATCCAATTTGACCCGATTGAGTCGGTCGTTCAGTTGCGTGACGCGGACAAATCGAGTGGCGCACATCACTTGGTGAATACGTACGTCATTTCCGAAGAAATGGCAGATCGGCTCACGCAGATTGTCATTCCTCAAATGCAGTTTGATCAGCCGGTCGATAACAAAGGGCTGCTGGTGGTGGGTAACTACGGCACCGGTAAATCGCACTTGATGTCGGTGGTCTCCAGCCTTGCAGCAAATGCCTCCCTGTTGGAAGAAGTGAAACATCCTGGTGTAAAGGAAGCTGCGACTCGCATCGCTGGAAAGTTCAAGGTTGTCATTCGTGCCGAGATTGGAGCGACGACCATGTCGCTTCGAGATATCTTTATTTCCGAACTGGAAGAACATTTGGAACAAATGGGGGTTAAGTACGTTTTCCCAAATGTTGAAGAGATAACAAACCACAAGAAAGCCTTCGAAAACATGATGGAGAAGTTCGGGGAAGTTTTTCCCGAGCATGGCCTGCTACTGGTGGTTGACGAACTATTGGATTACCTACGCACCCGAAAGGATCAAGAACTGATTCTCGACCTTAACTTTCTTCGTGAGGTCGGAGAGATATGTAAAGATTTACGCTTTCGATTTATTGCAGGTGTGCAGGAAGCCATTTTCGACAGCCCGCGCTTTGCCTTTGTTTCCGAAAGTATCAGGCGGGTGAAAGATCGCTTCGAACAAATTCTCATTGCTCGCAATGACGTGAAATTTGTGGTTGCCGAGCGTCTTCTTAAGAAAACCGCTGAGCAGCAGGCCAAAATCCGTGATTACCTGATGCCATTCGCCAAATACTATGGCGGGCTCAACGAACGCATGGACGAGTTCGTCCAGCTCTTCCCGGTGCACCCCGATTACATCGACACCTTCGAGCGAGTCACCGTGGTTGAAAAGCGCGAGATACTCAGGACACTGTCCATGGGGATGAAAGCGAAGCTTAATGATCCTGTTCCGGAAAACGAACCTGGCCTGATCGCCTTCGACAGCTACTGGAACACGCTCAAGCAGAACGCTTCGTTCCGCGCCATTCCCGAGATCCGAGCTGTCATAGATTGCAGTCAGGTGCTGGAATCACGCATCGAAAACGCCATCACCCGCAAGCAATACAAGGCGATGGCGTTGCGTCTGATCCATGCGCTATCCGTCCACCGCCTCACCACCGGCGACATTTACGCCCCCATGGGCGCATCCGCCGAGGAGTTGCGCGACCGCCTCTGCCTGTTCGATCCTCTGATTGCTGAGCTGGGCAGTGACGAGCCCGACAAAGACCTGCAGACTCATGTGGAAACCGTCCTGCGTGAGATCCACAAAACGGTCAGCGGCCAGTTCATCTCATTCAACGCCGACAACCGCCAGTTCTATCTCGACCTGAAGAAGACCGACGACTTCGATGCTCTGATCGACAAGCGGGCCGAAAGCCTGGGCCAGGCTCAACTCGATCGCTTCTACTATGAGGCGCTCAAGCGAGTCATGGAATGCCAGGACGCCACCTACGTGACTGGCTACAAAATCTGGCAACACGAACTGGTCTGGCAGGAACACAAGGCCGCCCGCACCGGTTACCTCTTTTTCGGCGCTCCGAATGAGCGATCCACCGCTGTGCCACAGCGGGACTTCTACCTGTACTTCATACAGCCGTTCGCCCCTAACGATAAGCTGAGTCGATTCATAAACGAAAAGAATGGTGACGAGGTCTTTTTCCGCCTGAAAGGTACCGACCAGGAATTTCAGACCGCACTGAAGAGCTACGCGGCGGCACTGGATCTTGCAGCCACCTCATCGGGCCACGCCAAGGCCACCTATGAATCGAAAGCCAATGGCTTCCTGAAGAAGCTGGTGCAGTGGCTGCAGAAGCACATGACCGATGCCTTCGAGGTCACCTATCAGGGCCGCGCCAAATCCATGACCGAATGGGCCAAGGGCAAATCCATCCGCGACCTGTCCGGCCTATCGCCCCACGAAACCATTAACTTCCGCGATCTGGTGAACACCATTGCCGGTGTCTGCCTGGCGCCTAACTTCGAGAACCAGGCCCCGGACTATCCGTTTTTCACGGTCCTGATCACCGGCAGCAACCGCACCCAGGCCGCGCAGGACGTTCTGCGGGCTATCGCCGGGCAGAACCGCACCAAGCAGGCCACCGCCGTGCTTGACGCCCTGGATCTGCTCGACGGAGAGAAGATCGACCCCTACAAATCGAAGTACACCAAGTTCATCATCGATGCCCTCAAGGCCAAAGGACACGGCCAGGTGGTCAACCGTAGCGAGATCATCCAGGACGACCATGGGCTTGAATACATGAACCCAGGCGGCTTGCGCCTGGAACCTGAATGGGTCACCGTCCTCGTGGCGGCACTGATCTACTCCGGCGACATTGTGCTCTCCATTCCGGGCAAGAAATTCGACGCCACCGGGTTGCCGCAGCTTGCCGCGACCGCCATGGACGAGCTGGTCCGTTTCAAGCACCTGGAGCAGCCCAAGGAATGGAACCTGCCCGCACTCAAGGCCCTGTTCGAACTGCTCGGCATGACTCCTGGAAAAGTCCAGCTTATCACTCAAGGGAATGATGATCCTGTAACGGAAATGCAGGACAGAGTTGCAAAACTCGTCAAGCGTATCGTCATGACCCAGCAGACCCTGCGAGAAGGGCTTTCCTTCTGGGGGCTGGATCTGCTCTCGGGTTCCGACCTAGCCAGCCAGGCCAGCGGGCTGGACAAGACCAAGGGCTTCTTTGAATCACTTCAGGCATATTCCTCGCCGGGCAAGCTGAAAAACTTCCGCTATAGCGCTTCCGAGGTTCTGGCCCACGAAAAAGCCGTGAAAGCCCTGGACGAACTGGATGCACTGCGTGAGTTCATCATGGGGCACGGTCCGACGACATCCTGGCTCTCCACCGCCGAGGCAGTGCTGCCTGCCGACCATCACTGGATGAACCGCATGAAGACGACTCGGCAAGATGTGCTGGATGCACTTAAACAGGCTGACCTGACCCAACTGGCCTCCCAGTCCCAGAGCATCGGGGCCAAGCTCTCGAGCCTGAAAAAGGAGTACACAGTCGCCTACATCGGCCTGCACACCAAGGCCAGGCTGGGCGTGAACGATGATAAGCGCAAGGTTGGCCTGCTAGGCGATCAGCGCCTGCAAACCCTGCTCAAACTCGCCGGTATCGACCTGATGCCCCGACAGCAACTCACCGATTACCAGAACCGACTGGCCGGGTTGAAGAGCTGTTTTGCCCTGACCGAACAAAACCTTGAGATCTCTCCCATCTGCCCGCATTGTCAATTTCGTCCGGCGGCGGAAAGAGGAAATCCTGGTGCAGGGGCATTGATTTCCTGTTCGCAGCAACTGGAGCAGATGGACGACCAATTGGATCAGATCGTTGAACAGTGGACCAAGACGCTTCTCAATAACCTCGACGATCCAATGACCCAGGCAAATGTGAACGAATTGCTGCATGAAGAGGATAAGCAAATTGTCAAAGCATTCATGGATGCGAAGGAACTTCCAAACCCCGTTGGCGGGAATTTCGTGCAAACGTTGAAAACCATTTTGGCCGGGTTGCAGAAGGTTCCGGTTAATAAAGCAGCCCTGCTCAAGATTATTACCGATCTTGGACCTTCTACACCAGAGGAGATCAAGCGAACGATCAGTGACTACGTGGACAGCCTGACAAAAGGTAAAGATCCAGCCAAGGTGCGGATCGTACTGGAAGGGTGAACCATCAATGGACACCGATGAACGTCAACTCAAGGCCATAATTGCCAAAGGCGAGGGGGTCGACCTTGAGTTTAAAACCTGCCGCAATCAGCTCAACCGTGATGTCTATGAAACAGTCTGTGCCTTTCTGAACCGCCACGGCGGTACGTTGTTGCTCGGTGTCCGGGATGACGGCATCATTCAAGGTATACTTCCCGAGGCCATCAATCAGATTCGAAAAGATTTCATAACGGCCATCAACAATCCGCAGAAACTGAGTCCTCCTACCTATCTTTCGATTGATGCCGCAGAAGTTGACAGCAAACATCTGCTCCGTATTTACGTGCCGGAAAGCTCGCAGGTCCATCGCTGCAATGGACGCATCTACGACCGCAACGAAGATGGTGACATCGATATCACCGATCACACCGTTCAGGTGGCCCAGCTCTATCAGCGCAAACAGGCCAATTACAGCGAGAATCGGGTCTATCCCTGGATTCAACCGGGTGACCTTCGTGCGGATCTGATCGAACGCTGCCGTCGTTATGTGCGGATTAACAAACCCCAGCATCCTTGGGGGAGCATGGACGACACCGATTTGATCAAAAGTGCCCAACTCTACCAACGGCATCCAGAATCTGGAGAAATGGGAGTTACCCTGGCCGGGGCAATGCTGTTGGCTCCTGACGATTTGATCCTCAAGGTTTGTCCGCCGCATCGTACCGACCTGATTCTCCGCAAGGTGAATGTGGATCGTTACGATGATCGCGATCTGGTCATCACCAACCTGATCGAGAGCTACGACCGGATACTTGCCTTTATCAAAAAGCATCTGCCCGATCCTTTCTATTTGGAAGGTATTGAACGGCGCAGTCTGCGGGACGCCATCTTCCGCGAAGTTGCTTCCAATCTGCTCATCCACCGAGAATACACCAGCGGTGCGGCCACACGCCTGATCATCGAATATGGCCGCGTGGTGACGGATAATCCCAGCCGCCCCCATGGCTTCGGGCGTTTGGATCCGGCGACAACCGTCCCGTTTCAAAAGAACCCGGTCATTGGCGCATTTTTCCGGCAGATTGACCGGGCCGATGAGCTGGGTTCAGGCATGCGCAAGATGATGCTCTACGGAAAGGCTTACGGTGGTGCGGATCCAGAGCTGATCGAAGGAGACATCTTCCGCACGGTGATCAGCGTTCCCGAATTCGGAGCCAACCCAGCGGAGATTCCGCAAATCGTTGCCGCTACACATCCGTCCGGGCAAGTCACAGGGCAAGTCACAGGGCAAATCACAGGGCAAGTCACAGGGCAAGTCACAGGGCAAGTCACAGGGCAAGTCCTCAACCTACTCAAGGTTGCCCTGGGGGAACGAAGCAGAAAGGAATTGATGGAAGCCATGGGGCTGACAGGCAGAGACAATTTTGAAAAGCTCTATCTTCGCCCCGCGCTGAATGCCGAGCTGATAGAAATGACTCTTCCAGACAAACCCACCAGTCGCATGCAGAAATACCGGATAACCGCTAAAGGCAGGACAGTATTGGAGCATACCCAGCATGGAACAACAACGAATTGACCAATACAGTCAGGAACAGGTCGGGAAAGACTCCGGCCCGGTGACCTGCCTCGGCATGATGTTCGAGAATGACGAGGAACGCCGCGCCCATTTTACCGAGGAGTTGCGCAAGAAGCTGCAGGAGCCAGAGTTCCGCAAGATCGAAGGCTTTCCCATCGGCAGGGACGAGGACATCCTGAACCTGAGCGATCCCCCGTATTACACCGCCTGCCCGAACCCGTGGATCGCCGACTTCATCGCCGAGTGGGATACGCAGAAACCGGAGCAGCCTGATGGCTCTCACTACCACCGTGAACCTTTTGCGGCCGACGTGAGCGAGGGCAAGAACGACCCCATTTACAACGCGCACTCCTATCACACCAAGGTGCCTCACAAGGCCATCATGCGTTATATCCTCCATTACACTGAACCGGGGGACATCGTGTTTGACGGATTTTGTGGAACCGGAATGACGGGTGTGGCCGCGCAGATGTGTGGCGACCGCACAGTGGTGATGTCTCTCGGCTACCAAGTGAAACCGGACGGGACCATTTTGCAGGAAGAGGTGGATGAAGATGGCAAGAAGGTTTGGCGGGCATTTTCAAAACTGGGCGTCCGCAGAGCTGTACTGAATGACCTCTCACCGGCGGCAACATTTATTGCGTATAACTACAACACGCCAATCGATGTTGTTGCGTTTGAAAAAGAGGCAAAACGCATTCTCAAAGAAGTGGAAAAGGAATGCGGGTGGATGTATGAGACGCTCCATAATGACGGAAAGACCAAAGGCAAAATCAACTATACGGTTTGGTCGGATGTATTCATGTGTCCAGAATGCACCGAGGAGGTAGTCTATTGGGAGCATTCATTAGATCGAGATGCGGGTAAGGTCCTCGATGACTTTCCCTGTCCTAATTGCTCGGCAAAGCTAAACAAGCGGAATTTAGAGCGAGCATGGACAACAAAATTTGACTTATTACTAAAACAATCTGTCAGGCAAGCAAGGCAGGTCCCTGTCGTTATTAGTTATACGTCCAATGGTAAGAAATATCAAAAGAAGCCTGATTCTTTTGATCTTGAGTTGATACAAAAAATTGAGTCCGGCGAAATTCCATATTGGATACCGATGGTTGAGTTGCCTGAAGGATTCAACACTAAGCAGCCAAAACTTTCACATGGTTTTGATCATGCGCATCACTTTTACACAAAACGTAATTTATGGATATTGGCAGCGTGTTGGGACCAATTAATTAAGGCAGGGCCAAGATTCCCTTTTTTATTTACTGCCAGTCAACGTGCCCTCTCAAAAATGGCAAGTATCGCTTTCTCATATTTTTTTCATGGAGGTGGTGGCTTTATCAATGCTGGAACTAAAGGAACGCTTTATGTCTCCAGCACAAACCCCGAGGTTTCTGTTTTTCATAGCTTAAATTCGAGAATTCGCTCTTTGAAATTTGCGTTTGATGCAGCCCCCTCAAATTGCATTATCGAAACGAAAAGTACAACAGCGCCTTCTGCTATTAAAGATGATTCGATTGACTATCTGTTTATCGATCCGCCATTTGGCTCCAACATTAATTATTCAGAACTGAACACCCTTTGGGAACCATGGCTGGGAGCAACAACAAACATAAAAACCGAAGCTATCGAAAATTCTGTCCAGGGCAAAGGCCTCCCTGAGTATCGAGAATTGATGACGGAAGCATTTTCTGAAGCCTATCGAGTATTGAAGCCTGGCCATTGGATGACGGTTGAGTTTTCAAATACAAAAGCATCCGTATGGAACAACATTCAGACGGCATTGACAGAAGCTGGCTTTGTGGTTGCGAATGTTTCTGCGCTTGACAAAAAGCAAGGAAGTTTTAAGGCCTACACTACACCCACGGCGGTCAAACAAGACCTCGTTATCTCGGCATACAAACCCAATGGCGGCTTTGAAGAGCGTTTCCAGAAAGAGGCGCAAACCGAAGAAGGCGTGTGGGATTTTGTCCGCACGCACTTGAAGTATCTGCCAGTCACCAAGCTACAGGGAGCCTTGCTGCAGTTTATTCCGGAACGTGATCCTCGTATCTTGTTTGACCAGATGGTAGCCTACTACGTCCGTAAGGGCTACCCCGTGCCGATCTCCAGTCAGGAGTTCCAGCTCGGGCTGATGCAGCGCTTCATTGAGCGGGACGGCATGTATTTCCTGCCGGATCAGGTGGCTGAATACGACCGCAAAAAGATGACTTCGGGCGATCTCAAGCAGATGACCATGTTCGTCTCCGACGAGGCTTCCGCGATCCAGTGGCTCCGCCAGCTCATCAAGGAAAAGCCGCAAACCTTCTCCGACATCAACCCGCAGTTCATGCAGCAACTTGGCGGTTGGAGCAAAAACGAGGCCCAGCTCGACCTACGTGAACTGCTGAACTACAACTTCCTTTGCTATGACGGCAAAGGCCCGGTGCCCGAGCAGGTCCACGCCTACCTTTCCTCCAATTGGAGGGAACTGCGTAATCTGCCAAAGGACGACCCAACTCTGGTCGCCAAGGCCAGCGACCGCTGGTATGTGCCCGATCCCAACAAAGCGGGCGATCTGGAGAAACTGCGTGAGAAGGCACTGCTCAAAGAATTTGAGGAATACAAACAGGCCAAGAAAAAGCTCAAGGTCTTCCGTATGGAAGCCGTACGCGCCGGTTTCAAGAAAGCCTGGCAGGAGCGCGACTACGCCGTCATCGTCGCCGTGGCCGACAAGATCCCCAACAATGTCCTGGAAGAAGATCCCAAACTGCTCATGTGGTATGACCAGGCAATTACCAGAATGGGAGGGGATTAATAATGTCTGCCGCGTGGGATTGGGCTGGCGCCAAATGGTGGAAATTCGATTTCCATAACCATACTCCTGCATCTGACGACTACGGTAAAGGACCCGATCAGGCTCAGTACAAGCTGATCTCCCACAAGGATTGGCTGCTCAACTACATGCGGCAAGGCATAGATTGTGTTGCCGTAACAGACCACAACTCAGGTGCCTGGGTTGATCCCCTCAAACAGGCGCTACAGGAGCTGTCATCGGAGGGGCACCCTGATTTTCGGCCATTATATCTCTTTCCGGGTGTCGAGATAACCGTCCAAGGCAATATCCATATATTGTCGATTTTACCCCGCAACAAATCGACCTCTGATATTGATTCATTGCTCGGGGCTGTGAAGTACCGAGCCACTAAGGGAAAAAGTGATGGCTGCTCTGAATGCTCCGCCGTTGAGTTGATCGACGAAATTGCAAGGTCTGGTGGGCTGGCGATACCTGCTCATGTTGATCAGGCCAATGGGCTCTTTACCGGGTGTTCGGGCAATACACTGAAGCAGGTTCTCGACAACCAGAATGTATTTGCCATGGAGGTTACGGATTTTGCACAAGCAAAACCTCAGCTCTATCTCAGCATAAATTTTAATTGGGCAGAGGTTCTTGGTACGGACTCGCATCACCCTGTCGGAACTGCTGGGCAGCGTTATCCAGGAAGTCACTTCACCTGGGTGAAAATGTCAGAGCCATCTTATGATGGTTTACGGCTGGCGCTCATCGATGGCTCCCTTTCCCTGAAGAGATCCGACAAATTTTTCGGCGACCCAAATGCTCACGGCCAATTGGCTATTGAAAGCATTGTCGTTAACAATGCGAAATACATGGGCAGAGGGCAGTCCTTTTCCTGTCAGCTCAATCCTTGGTTGAATACTATTATTGGTGGTCGAGGTACAGGCAAATCGACCTCTCTTGAGTTTCTCAGGATCGCGCTCAAGCGTAAAGGTGAAATCCCAAAAAACCTGGGGAAAGAGTTTGCCAAATACAATCAGACATCGAGCAGCCGCCAGGATGAAGGTCTTCTAAAGGATTCAACAGATATTACGGTTGGCTTCCGGAAGGATGGTGGCCGTTTTCGAATCACGTGGTCAAACGTCGAAGACAAATACAAGATCGAAGAGGAGACGACTCCCGAAACTTGGAGTGCCACCGAAGGCGATATTGCCCAGAGATTTCCGGTCCGGATTTATAGCCAGAAACAGATATTCGAACTGGCGAAGCATCCCCAAGCGCTATTACAGGTTGTCGATGACGCCCCAGAGGTTAATCATCGTGAATGGAAACTGGAGTGGGACGAGCTGGTTTCCAAATATCTCTCTGTCCGGGCGCAAGAGCGAGAAGTCCAGGCTGGACTTCAGGAAGAATCGGTTATCAAAGGTCAGCTTGAGGACGTTAGACGCAAGCTTGAAGTTTTTGAAAAAGCTGGCCATGCCAGTGTTCTCAAGGCATACCAGCTCAGCCAAAATCAGAGCAAGGCTATCGACTCCTGGGAAGATTCTTGGGACCGGTTTGCGGAACAAGTGCGAGCCATTTCCAATAATCTGCTACCGCCGGAATTGGATGCGCAGCACTTTAATACCGAGAATCCAGAGGACAAAGATCTGCTTGACGCTGTAACGGGTATCCGCAGTGCCTTCGAAAAGCTACAAAATGAAATGAATGCAATCGCGCAGCGGATCGATGATGCGAAAAGCGCGTGGACTCAGACAAGAACCGGCCTAGGGGTATCAAAGAGGATCTTAGCGGCGAACCAGGAATACACAGGCCTGCTGGGACAGCTCATTGCTGCTGGTGCTGGTGATCCCTCTGCTTACGGTGTTTTGGTTAAACAGCGACAAGACCTGGAGGAGAAGCTCAAGGGGTTCAGTAAAAAGCGGGAGTCCCTTGCTCAACATCATAAAACCGCAGAAGAGTGCTTTACCAAGATTCACGATCATCGGGCCAAAATCACCAAGCTTCGCGTGGATTTCTTGAAAGATACCTTGATCGGCAATTCGTACGTCCAGATCAATGTCATTCCCTTTGGTAGCAAGGTCACCGTTGAGGAAGAGTTCCGAAACTTAATCGACAGAGGCAACGGCGGTTTTGATCGCGACATTGGCATGATCGATGGGGATGAGGGCCTACTGTCTACTCTGACGCAGAACTCAACTAAGACCATGGAAGAGCGGATTGTTGCCCTGAAAGCTTCGCTACTTGCGTTACACATGAATGAAACAGCAGCGGTAACGGCCGCGAAAGATCGACGTTTCGTGTCTCATCTTCAGGGGTTAACTCCCGAGCAGATAGATCGAATTCGGTGTTGGTTTCCAGATGACTCTCTGGATGTGAGGTATAGTCTCAAGGATGGAGAGAGCTTCAAACCAGTTGAACAAGGGTCACCGGGGCAGAAGACCGCTGCGCTCCTGGCGTTTATTCTGTCATATGGCAGTGAGCCTCTCGTGCTTGACCAGCCGGAAGACGATCTCGACAATCACTTGATTTATGGCTTGATTGTGACGCAATTGCGAGAAATTAAGCAGAAGCGGCAGATCCTAATCGTCACGCACAACGCCAACATCGTTGTGAATGGTGATGCAGAAAATGTCATTGCTCTAGATGTGAGGTCTGGACAAACCCGGATCATAACTCAGGGTGGTCTTCAGGAACCTTCCATCAGGGATGAAATATGCAGAGTGATGGAAGGTGGTAAAGAGGCCTTCGATCAAAGATATAAACGAATCAATGCGGGACGATAAGAGATTTGGTTAGAATGGCTCCGAGCGACAACCCGTGGCGATCAGAGCGGCTCAGGAGAATTTTTCAAGGACGCAACTCCGCTGCCCGCATGACTGTGATCGGCAATTTCCAGCAATGTCCTCGAAGAAGTTCCAAATCTGCACATCTGAACACCGGCAGTAACAATATTAGAAAGGGAAATAGCGTATGATTACCAAGTGGAAGGTGTTCAATTTTAAATCTATCCGCGAGGAAGCCGAGCTAGACCTTGCGCCTCTGACAATTTTTGCTGGTGCGAATAGCAGCGGAAAGAGCACGTTTATTCAGTCAATTCTGCTCGTTGCCCAGACACTGGCACACAAGGTTGGCTCCCGATCTGTCGTATTGAATGGCGCACATACCAGCCTTGGACAGTTTGATGACTTGAAATCAAATGACAGTGAATCGGATCAAATCACCGTCAAATGCACTTTCAGCCCATTAGCAGAACATGTCGGAGCGAGCACACGACGATTTGCTTTCACCCCTTCGGGAACAGCCTACTATGGGCCTCGTTTTAATCAGCTTAAAGAAATTGTTTTTGAAATATCTTTTGACGCTGACCCATCAAGCGTCGAGAGAGATATATTCCAGATCCAACCCCGACTCTATTCGACCTTATTATCCTGCACAGTCAGAGATGAAGATAATATTGATCAAAAAGCAGAAATATCAATACGTCATCGTCATTCTGACAACGTGATCTACGAAATTGATGGAATTGACAGTGCGAGTGAAATCGATGACCAACTTCGTTCCAGCTTGGCATACGAGGTCGATATTGATGACAGCTCTATCGCTGAAGTGAAAGAAGAATTTAAGTCGGCGCGACCTATCGGATGTATATTGCGACATTTTCTTCCAGAGCAGGTTATTTATGAGATTGATACTCTCAAGGAGGATGCCAACGCAATAGTAAATGCTCTTCAGGATGATGGTCGTTTTTCCATGAGATATAGGCGCACTAGCAAAGGAAGGGAGATTATACTATCAGACAAGATCATTGCTGTCTTGCGGGAAGTCCTTAATGGTACTGTCAATTTTGATGAAATATTCACCGGTAAGAGTACTCAGCTTTCTTTGTTTGAACTGGAAAAATCAATGACATTTCGAGATTGGTATGAATGCATTCGCACATTATCAATCCAAGAACGTGGAGAAATACAGCAAAAACTTCGCGATAGAGATGATCTTTACGACAAAATTTATAATGCATTGCTGACTTACAACCCATCTCAGAAAAAGAATCGAGCGATTTTACAATTCAGACCACCACGTCAACTTAATGAAGCAGCAGTATGCCTAGATGATTTTTTTGCCACATCCCTTAAATATCTTGGCCCGTTGCGGGATGCTCCCAAGCCCTTGTATCCGCTTGCACCAGCCGCTGATCCGCATGATGTTGGGTTGCGTGGGGAACATACAGCATCAATTCTTGACCTACATAAGAACAAAAAAATAAAGTATATCCCTTCAGTTAATTTTAAATCAGCGGTTGTTGACCGTACAACAGCCACGAGAACACTTGAATCTGCAGTGATTGACTGGCTTCAATATCTTGGTGTTGCCAGTTCGGTAAAAAGCCGCGATCAAGGTAAACTGGGGCACGAATTAAAGGTGGGGCTCTCCAGCTCGGACAGCACACACGACCTTACGCACGTTGGTGTCGGAGTTAGCCAAGTCCTTCCAATTTTAGTGATATGTCTTCTTGCCGATACCGATTCAACTTTGGTTTTTGAGCAGCCGGAGTTGCATCTTCATCCAAAGGTTCAAACCTTGTTGGGAGATTTCTTCCTCTCCATGGCGCTATGTAACAAACAATGCATTGTCGAAACCCACAGTGAGTATTTTATTGACCGTCTCAGATTCCGAATTGCAGCGGCATCGCCTGAGAACAAGTTGAACAGTCAGGCCAAAATTTACTTCGTGGAAAAGCCATCACAGACTTCATCTTTCCGGGAGGTGGTGATTAACGAGTATGGGGCCATTTCAGACTGGCCGGAAGGGTTCTTTGACCAGTCTCAACAGGAGGCCGAAGCGATTCTGAGAGCGGCGGCGATGAAACGAAAAGCGAGCCGGAGGAAGAATGATGCACAGCCTGCCTAGCGTAACAATTGACGCAGGCGTGCTCGCGGTTCCTCTTGTTGATTGCGCCAGGGAGGATGCTTTCCAATACGTAGACACTCTACTTGATTGGAGCAAATTACTTGATGAGCCATGGGTCGCCATTTACATGAGCGAGCGGGCTTCCGAGGCTTTGATTGATGAAGAGCTTTTCCCTCTAAGAAGTCACCTTCGCGAGCTCTTCAATAGACACGGAATTGTGGAATTCAGCGTAAACGACATCGCTACAGTTGCGGAAAAGCTGCTTTCGCTTACTCCTTCTTTTGAGACCTATTATCGAGTCAAAGATGTCTTGTCAGAGCATTTGGAAACAGATCCAGATGTTATTCGCCTGACAACCCATAATGGTCTCCAGTCTGATCTTGCCCGATGCATCACGCTGATCGCTGTCCTGCGTAAGCACTGCTCCCAACCTCTTGGCGGCCATTCACTCATTCTGAGAGAAGCTCCCAAACAGGTGATCCAGGTTAGAGCCCATATTCATGAGATCGAACATGCCAGAGAAGACATTCCCGCCTTGCCGTGTCCCCCCGAGTTTTTTGAAGGCGATGTGTTGGTCTGTGACGATTTTCGAGGATTGATCGAATGTCTCGGTGAATCGGCGATTCTGGTCGGCGCTTGCGATAACCTTGGAATTGAGCTTGCCGTCCGAATCGCTCTTTTCAAATACGCTATTGCACAAGGCGAAACCCCTGACTGGGGCTGCGTGATTGTTCCAGCCGTAGGGTCCAAATTCCGCGAGGCATGTCAGCAGGTTTGCACTGATCAAGGGGACTCTGTGCCATCCAAGATTCTCCGATCAATCGTAGAGACTATCAAAGGACACAATCTTCCAGCCGTGCACGCTCTGCGAACAGGGGATGGAGGGGATGATCCGCAAAGAATGCGTGGCTCCGATAAGGCACAGCGTCGCGATATCGATAGGGAACTGCATCTTCATTACTGGGAATGCTCCGACAGGACATTTGAGTTAGCGTCCGTAGTTTATCACAACGATTTTTCAATTCCGGAATGATACCGATGCAGGAGGTCTGGCAATACAGTACCGTTCACAACAGCGTCTGCAAGGTCATTGAGGAACAGACTTTGTGGGGGCGAACGGTGTGCCGAGTCTGGCTACCGAATCAAGATGCGGTGGTGCGCGTGCCCCGCTCCGCCTTGCAACCGCTGAATATCGCCTTGCAGCCGGAAATCGAGGCTTGCCGCATTGCCTATGTGGCGGCAGCCGCCAAGGTGGCCGAGGTGCTCGAAGGTTCCACCAGCGCCACTGACGGCCATATATTGCTGGCTCCCATAGAATCCAACGTCATCCCTCTGCCGCACCAGATCCATGCCTTGTCCCGTGCCATCTCCGGCGACCGCGTGCGCTACCTGCTGGCCGACGAGGTGGGCCTAGGCAAGACCATTGAGGCCGGTCTGGTCATGCGCGAGCTTAAGCTGCGCGGTCTGGTGCGTCGGACACTGGTCGTTTCTCCCAAAGGTATCGCCACTCAGTGGGTGGCGGAAATGCAGACCCATTTCAACGAACAGTTCCAGCTTCTGCTGGGTGACGACATTAGCACGTTACAACGTCTGACTCAAAGGGCTGATCACCGGAGTTCGGCCTGGTCGATGTTCGATCAGGTCATCGTCTCGCTTGATTCTGTCAAACCCATGGACAAGCGGCGCGGCTGGACCGCCGAACGCGTTGCCGAATACAACCGCAGCCGGTTCGAGGATCTGATTACCGCCGGTTGGGATTTGGTGATTGTGGACGAAGCGCACCGGCTGGGTGGCAGCACCGATCAAGTCGCCCGCTACAAGCTCGGCAAAGGGCTTGCGGAAGCCGCGCCCTATTTGCTGCTGCTTTCAGCCACGCCTCACCAGGGCAAGACCGATGCCTTCCATCGACTGATGAATCTGCTGGATGACGACGCCTTCCCGGATATGGACAGCGTCTCACGGGACCGGGTAGCCCCGTATGTCATTCGCACCGAAAAGCGCAAGGCCATCGACGCTGACGGCAAGCCGCTCTTCAAACCCCGAAACACGAAGATGGAACCAGTGACTTGGGAGAGCCGCCATTACCTGCAGCAGCTTCTCTACGAGGCGGTGACCGACTATGTGCGTGAGGGCTACAACCAGGCCCTGCGCGAAAAGAAGCGCCACATCGGCTTTTTGATGATCTTGATGCAGCGTCTGGTGGTCTCCAGCACACGGGCGATCCGCACCACCTTGGAACGGCGACTCGCCGCACTCAAGGATGGCGAAGAGCAAGCCAGTCTGCGTTTGGCGGAGCTTGAAAACGGTGCGGAGGGATCGGAAAGCTTCGACGAGCTGTACGACATGGATGGCCAGGAGCTGCTCGACGAACTGCTGGAATCCCATGTATCGGCTCTGCAGAGCGAAGGCAGCCATGTAGAGACCCTGCTCGATGCTGCGGTCCGTTGTGAACAGGCTGGCCCGGATGCCAAGGCCGAGGTTCTGATCGAGTGGATCTACAATCTGCAAGCCGAGGAAAACGAGCCGGACCTGAAGGTGTTGATCTTCACCGAGTTTGTGCCGACCCAGGAGATGCTGAAGGAGTTTCTCGAAACACGGAGCATCTCAGTCGTCATTCTGAACGGCTCCATGGACATGGAGGAACGCAAGCAGGCCCAGGATGCCTTCCGCAAATCGCATCGCGTATTGGTCTCCACCGATGCGGGCGGCGAAGGTTTGAACCTGCAGTTTGCCCATGTCATCATCAACTACGACATTCCCTGGAACCCCATGCGATTGGAGCAGCGTATCGGTCGTGTGGACCGTATCGGTCAGCCAAAATCCGTAAAGGCGATCAATTTCGTTTTTGAAGATTCGGTCGAGTTCCGCGTGCGCGAAGTGCTGGAGCAGAAGCTCTCGGTGATCTTTGAAGAATTCGGTATCGACAAAACCGGCGACGTGCTCGACTCAGCCCAGGCTGGTGAACTGTTTGAAGATGTTTTTGCCTCGGCCATCCTTAATCCTGACGGTATCAAGACCTCCGTCGATCACAAAGTGGCCCGAATTCGTGACGAGATTCAACAGGTGCGCGAGTCCTCGGCAATCTACGGTATCTCCGAAGAGCCGGATTTGCAAACTGCTGAACGCCTGCGATCCCATCCGCTACCCCATTGGGTGGAACGAATGACGGTCGGTTACCTCGACTCCCATGGCGGAGGGGCGACCCGCAAGCGTTCCTGGTGGGACCTGAAATGGCCGGACGGTCAGGAACATCGCAAAATCGTGTTCAGCGCCAGAGAAGCGGATCGTCTGACCGACGCAACCCTGCTCAATCTTGAAAACAGCCGCATCCGTGGGCTTGCTCTGAACCTGCCTCTTGTAGCGGCGGGCCAGCCTTTGCCCTGTGTTACCGTCAGCGGACTGCCAGACAGCATCACCGGCTTCTGGGGACTGTTTGAGATTCGCCTTCAGGCCGGAATGCACCAAAAGACGCAACTCCTGCGCATCCCCATGGTGCGGCGTGGCTATATCAGCGTGTTTCTGAGCGAGGCAGGCAAACTGTTTCTGCCCACGGCCCGGCATATCTGGGATGCTTTGCAGACAGCGGAGGCCCAGGTGCAAGCCATCCTAGGGCAGGATGAATCCGTTACCGCCCATGAGCGTTTGCAGGAAGCGGCTGAACAAGCCGGACAGGAACTGTTTGGTGCCCTGCAGCAGGCGCACCTCGCATCTGTAGCACGTGAGGAGGAACGCGGAATCGTTTCCTTTGCCTCGCGTCGCAAGGCCATTGAACGGGTTGGGTTGCCGGAGGTGCGGCAATTCAGACTGTCCCGTTGCATTGCTGACGAATCCGAATGGAGACATGAACTGCTATCGGCGCGGCAGATCGTGCCGGAGATCCGGCCGCTGCTGACACTTCGAATTCTCAAAGGAGGCGAGGGTTGAGTAGCTGGCGAGACGCCATCCTGAATGACTTTGTTCCCAATGTCAGCAAGCTGACCCTGGTCGCGGATCCAGACTGTCTGCTGACCGAGGAAAAACTGGCGCTGGCGCTTCGCGAGCGTGGATTCGACCTGATTGAGTTCAATGACCCGGTCGAATTCAGATATGCCTATGAGTCCAAGTACCGTTCGATCTGGGACCAGGGTGACCACACCGATCTGGTAGTGGTTCTCCGCTTGCAGGATACGGAGCTGGAATCCTTGCCTTACGATTTGCTCCAGGCAGGCCGCAAGCTGTCGTTCTATCTGGGGGATCTCTTTCCAACCCTCAGCTACCCCGTCATTGAGAAGCTCGACCGGAGCCTACTGGACGCGCTTTTTAAGGCCCAGCACAAGTCGCAGCCGGATCGCATGGGCGATAACGCCACCAAGGATTTCATCCTCCGCCATGTGTTCGGCATCGCTGCTGAGCTGATTACCAACGAGGTGGAACTGCTTCGCGCCTTGCTTCGCCTGCATTACGGCAAGCTTCAAATTCCGCTGATGCTGGCCGAGCGGCTTATCCAGATTTTCAAGGGACATGATGGATTCAAGGCCTGGCCGCTCTCTGAAATCATTCCGGACGACGAGGCATTTTTTGCCTTTTTGCAGGAACGCTGGCCGGTGTTCCTTTCTAGACTTAGCCGTGCCGATCAGGTACGGGAAGATTTGCCGGAATATGGCCTCAAATATCCCGGCCCAGATCATCTGCCGTTCGACCATCAGGACATCAAAGTCTATATCGACAACCTGTTCCTGGAGGGGAAACTCACGCCTGTCGAAGCCACAGATATTGACGTGGATGCCGGGTCCTGGGTTCGAAGCGGCATTGCCATGGCCGGTGTGGATGACGAAGAGCTTCGTGTTTCCCGCCTGTTTGACCTTGTCGCAAAGGATCTGCCCACAACGGAGTCTCGTTATTCTGACTGGACCGCCTTTGCACAGAAATGGGCCGAGCTCTCTTCGCTGGTCCATTGCGGCAACAACACCGAACATCAGACCCGGCTCAGGGAAATCGGTGACGCCCTGAACACGGCTTTTGCTGGATGGTTGGCCGATCACTATTCCAGCTTGATCAACCTGCCGCCGACAAATCCGGCCATGCTGCACCATGTGCCGCGCCATTTGGCTCGGGATATCGAGGACTCCAGTAGCAGCCGTGCTGCGTTGATTGTGGTTGATGGGCTGGCCCTGGATCAGTGGGTGACCATCCGCCAGCTTCTGCAAAAGCAGGATGCCAATCTGGTCATGCGCGAATCCGCGACCTTCGCCTGGATTCCGACGCTGACCTCAGTATCGAGACAATCGATCTTCTCGGGCAAGCCGCCGCTCTATTTCCCATCATCCATCAACTCGACCAACAGTGAAGAGAAGCTTTGGAAGCAGTTTTGGGAAGGCCATGGCCTGTCTCGACTGGATATTGCTTACCAGCGCGGCCTCGGCGACGGCGATGCATCCAGCGTACTCGACGCCGCAATCCATCCTGGTAAAACCAAGGTGGTGGGGCTGGTCGTGGACAAGGTCGATAAGATCATGCACGGCATGCAACTCGGCTCGGCCGGAATGCACAACCAGATCAAGCAGTGGTGCCATGCCGGATATCTTTCCGCGCTGGTCGGCCAACTGCTGGATTACGGCTATGAGGTGTGGCTGACGGCCGATCATGGCAACATTCAATGCGAGGGCAAAGGCCGCCTTTCTGAGGGTGTGATTGCCGAGACTCGCGGCGAGCGGGTTCGTGTCTATCCCACGCCGGAACTCCGTTCTCAGGTCGTTGGAGCCTTCCCGTTTGCCCACGAGTGGCAGCCGGTCGGATTGCCCGCAGATTATTTCCCTCTGGTGGCCGGTGGCCGCGATGCGTTTGTGAACTCAGGAGAGGCCATCGTAGGTCACGGCGGTGTAGCCATTGAAGAAGTCATCGTGCCCCTTGTGCGGTTTGAAAGGAGGATACGATGATTGGCAAAAGACACGAAGCCATCGGTGTTAAGCAGGTGATCCGTTTCGAGTGGATGCAGAAAACAGCCAATCTGCTGCTAGCGGGACTTGACGCCAAAACCATCCGCCGGGATCTGCATGAGTTTCTCGCAGACAGAAAAGGCAATGGTTCCGAGGGCGAACGAGGCGAAACATCGAGATCACAAGTTGTCAACATGCTGATGAAGATCTGGATATTGCCAGACCTCGATCTGCTGCCTTTCCGGGATACTTCACTGGCATTTTTACGAGAACACCCGTCGACGGCACTTGCTATTCATTGGAGGATGATCTCAGCGATCTATCCGTTCTGGTTCAATGTAGCCCGGCAGACTGGTCGTTTGCTGGCCTTGCAGGATCAGGTAACCCAGACGCAGATTATCAACCGCCTCAAGGAGCAATATGGCGACCGGCAGACCGTGAGCCGCTATGCCCGGTTCGTCATCCGTTCCTTTGTAGCCTGGGGAGTTCTGAACGACGCCGATTCAAAGGGCTGCTATGTAAAAGCTGATCCAGTGAGCATTGCCGATCCAAATTTAGCTGTCCTGATGTTCGAATCTGCACTACTGGCCACCTCGGAAGCGAAAAGTGCTTTGGGCTTACTCCTGAATAACCCGGCATTCTTTCCATACCAACTCCCCGTGATGACCGGTGATTTTGTCTCCCAGCACAGCGAACGAATCGACGTGGTTCGCTATGGTCTGGATGAAGAATTTTTAAAATTGAAATAAAATGGTTTGTAACTCCCGAAGCTTAGGTGTCAGATCAATTCGAAACTATCTCAGATGGCCTCTTTCCAACCTGGCATCTGTCAGATTTGGATATAATTGCTAAAATCAACTCCCTCCTGCCGATTTCACATCTGATAGTGGCGGCAATGTATTTTCTTCTTTCCGCTTTTTTTGCCACACCGCCATTTCTTCGAATCGTTTAGGGAACTCTTGGATGAAATCGATGGCGGTTCTGGTGCTTCGGCCATTCTCTTCAACCTGCCATTCTTTAACGAGTTCGAAAAACTCGTCCATTAATTGTTCGTAACTGTCCTTTTCTATATATTGTCCTGAAGCTACGGGGTTAAAATGAGCCCCTCCCCTCCCCCCTACCTTTGTTGAATGATCCTCAAGACGGATCAGCTCGTCTCTTGAGAGCCCAAATTTTTCCTCAATGATGTCGAACCAGGTCTCTGGGATTTTATTCTTCCTTTTGGCATCGGTAATTGCTTGCGGAGAAATCCCAAGAGATTGAGCCACTCCCTTTTGATTTTTTCCCCGCGATATCTTCTTAATTTTTTTGAACAAATTCTCAAAGCTAAGAGAATCCATTTGCGCCACCATGTTTTTGATTGATTTGCTTTATTTTTTAAAGTAAAAAATAAAGCATAATAAAGCAAAGCTGGGCGAAGTTAAATAACCCTGCGGATTGCCTTTGAGGATGCGTAAAAAATCAAACCTGAATTTTGAAGTAAGCAACAATAAAAAAAGAAGAGTGTCGCAATTCAAAAACCACGAAAATAATAGTTTGAAACTAAAAAAAGAGGAGATCCATTGGTTGCCATAACCAATGATAACTAACCGTAATCTTTTTCAGGCCGCCAAAAACTGTATATTTTAGTGAACGTATCTTAGCAGTAATTTGTCATTTTACGCAAATCAAATAGTGTCCAAAATATTCAAAATATAATTTTGCATTCATTGTCCACTTACCTTGAGATGTGTAAAACGGCCACTTCATACCGCTCAATCGATGATAAAGGCATGTAAATATAGTGCGGCGAATACTGTTCTATTTGAAAGTATTATCCGAATAATCGGAAAATTCCATAACCGAGATTTGACTTTGGAATGTGGAAATTTCATTTAACACACGGTGGCAGTTAGTTGCGTAAACGATGGAAGGACAATTGGAACTCCAAAGAGAGCAAATTCCTGAACTGCCAAGCATTGTTGAGCCATATGGAATTCCACGTCTGCCGGAGGCGGCACAAAAGAATCACGTTGCCCCCAACACCTTTTTGCAATCCGCCATGTTTGGCATGGTGCAACGCGGTCACAGGAAATATCTGGAAAAAAGAAAAATTTTCTCATTTCGAAATGTGACCATTTTTTTCACAGGAGGCGCCCTCGACCAAGGGGATTTGGACGTAATCCTCCATGCCATGCACCTTGCCGCGCAACAATCAGCGTCAAAACAGACAAATGGATTGGTGGAATTTTCGGTACGGGGGTTTTTGAAGGCGTTGAATAAGCAGCCCGGAAAATCTGGTCAGGATTGGTTGTTTAATTCCATACGGCGCCTTTGCGCTTGTCTGGTCGAAGTACGATATGGGGAAAACGTGCGGCAACCGGTTCTCAGTAAAATGGGTATTTATGGCGGACCACTCATTTACGATTTTTACCACGATTCGGTCAAAAATCGATTTTTCCTCCGGGTAAATGCGGATTTAGGATCATTATTGGATCTTGGTTGGACTTCAATGGAGTGGCGGAAAAGACTATGCCTCAAGAACAGCCTTGCCAAATGGTTGCATGGCCTTTACAGCAGCGCCGACCTTTATCCCCTTAAAACCGAGACGATCTGCCAGATGAGTCGATCCACCTGCAAAGAGTTGTTCAAATTTCGCCAACAACTCAAGAAAGCCCTCAATGATTTGGTCGAAATAGGTGCAATCGGATCCTGGACCATTGATGACGAGGATAAAGTCCATGTGTTTCCCCGCCCCCAAGAGTGCGTGGCATAGCAGGTAGGTACATGCCCTTTGACCCGTGGCGTAGCAGGTAGGAAAGCGTGGCATAGCGGGTAGCCACCCGTGGCGTAACGGGTAGGAAGGCGTGGCACAGCAGGTAGAAAGACGTGGCGTAGCGAGCGAGTAGGTGGCGTGGCGTAGCAGGTAGGTAATCCGTGGCATAGCAGGTAGCGAAGCGTGGCGTAGCAGGTAGCAAAATTGGGTTTGTCGATCGCGATTAATATCAATAAATCGGCGAGATACCAGCTCGGACGCGCCACGGTAAAAGTATTTAAAATATTCTTTAAAAAAAGAAAAGGTACTCCAAAATGAAAAAATCAAAGGGAGTTGGAGCCATATGAGCACCGTTCATTTTGTTTTGCAGGGTAAAGGTGGTGTCGGAAAATCTCTTATTGCTTCACTGCTCTATCAGTATTTGCACCAACAGGGACGCGCTGTCACCGGCGTCGATACCGATCCGGTCAACGCGACTTTTGCCGGCTACAAAGAGTTGTCGGTTCAGGTACTAAACATCATGGAGGGGGATGATATCGATCAGCGTAGATTCGATTCTCTGATGGAGATCATTCTCCAGCAACCAGAAGAAAGCCACATTGTTATCGATAACGGCGCATCCACCTTCCTGCCTCTTTGCTCCTATCTCAAGGATAATGCCGCTCTCGACCTACTCGACCAGGAGGGGCATGCGGTTCTTTTGCATACCGTTATGACTGGGGGGCAGGCCGTTGTTGACACTGCCTCGGGCCTCAAAACGTTGGCGACCTCCTTTCCCTCTTCATCAATTGTCGTATGGTTGAACCGGTATTTTGGCGAGATCGCCATGAATGGTAAGTCCTTTAAGGATTTCAAGGTCTACCAGGAACATCTCGACCAATTTCGATCCATCATCGAAGTACCATCTCGCAAACAGTCAACCTTTGGCAAAGACCTCGAATCATTGCTCTCTCGTCGGGAAACCTTTGAAACCGCCATCCATTCAAACCTGCCGGTCATGGTGCGACAACGATTGAAAACATTCTGGGCTGAAGTCTCGCGGGAAGTCGCCAAGGCGCAATTGGTCGAGGTGGTTTGAAGGGGCAAGGCAATGGATTGTCAAGACTCCTTGCAAACGGCACAAGCAATGCCGGAGCTGCCTGATGGTGTCGGCCTCAGCTTGGAAGAGGTCCGCACCTTACTGGCCGTGAAAAATTCGACCTCGGTGTCCCCTGATGACCCGATTTTGATGATCGTCACCGTTCTCAACGCCTTTCTCGCGGAAGAGGAAAAGCTGCTTGATCGTCATCGTAAAGCACTGACAGCCATTCTCACGGAACGAACCGACGGATACGTCAAGGCGGTGGAGCAGACCACTACCCATTTGGGAGAAAGCCTCTCCAGTGGTTCTGCCAAGGAGATGTTTCGGCTGTTTTCCGAGAATACCGGGAGAATGGAGCGCTTTAACAGCAGCCTGTTTTGGTTGACTGCCATTGTTACTGCCGCGGCTTTGGTCAATGTGGCGATTTTTATCTGGCGGTGAGGAGAAATAAGTGATTGCCGACAACCGACTCCTTGCTTCACTGGAGCATAATCTTGGCCCGGTCGTCATGTCTGCCCTGCGGGATCCTGACGTCGTGGAAGTCATGCTCAATCCCGATGGAAAGATTTGGATCGAGAAATTAGGCCGTGAAATGGAACCCGAATCGGTGATGGCGCCGGAACAGGCCCGGCTGGTGCTTTCACTGGTCGCCTCTGGGCTCGGAGGAACCATCACCGTTGAGCAACCCATTATCGAGGGTGAGCTGCCCCTGGACGGCTCCCGCTTCGAAGGGTTGATGCCACCGGTGGTGTCCTCGCCCAGCTTTACCATCCGCAAGAAGGCTAGCCGGGTTTTCGGCCTTGAAGAGTACGTCAAGGCCGGGATTCTTGAACCCGACTTGGTTCCGGTCATTCATGAGGCATTGAAACGTAGGGTCAACATTCTTGTGGTCGGTGGAACCGGATCCGGGAAAACCACCCTGGTGAATGCACTGATTCTCGCACTTGCTGGTATCTGTCCAATGGACCGATTGCTGATCTTGGAAGATACCATGGAGCTTCAGTCAAAGAGCGAGAACACGGTTTTCTTCAGAACCTCGGATCATGTGGACATGCGTCGCTTGGTGAAAGTGACGATGCGATACCGGCCAACCAGAATCATCATCGGGGAGGTTCGAGATGGAGCCGCCCTTGATCTTCTCAAGGCATGGAATACTGGTCATCCTGGTGGGATTGCCACTGTTCATGCCAACAGCGCAGCCGAAGGGCTGGATCGGCTTGAGGAGTTAATCGCAGAGGCCACCCCGGCACCAAAGCAGAAACTTATCGGGAAAAGCGTTGGTTTAGTCATCTTTATCGAGCGGGTCCCCGCCGGCCGTAAAGTTTCCGAAGTCCTGCGTATCCATGGCTACGATGCCAGAACCAATACCTATCAAACCGAGGTCGCTCATCATGCGTAACAAATTGGCCCTGTCTCTTCTGCTGTTGGCCATCGTCGTTGTTCCTGAGATGGCTTCTGCCTCCGGCGGGATTACCGAGTTTTCCAACCCTTTGGAAAAGGTGGTGAACACCGTTACCGGCCCGGCAGGTAAATGGGTTTCCATTGTCGCCATGGCGCTCTGTGGTGTGATTTTCATCCTCAACAAAGACGATCTTTCCGGCGGTTTTAAACTGCTGCTGCAAGTGTGTTTTGGCATCAGCTTCATTGCCTTTGCCACCTCCATCGTCAACAGCGTGTTTTCCTTCTCCGGAGCGGTCATCTAATGCGCACCGTGCCGATTCGCCAAAGCCTGCACAGGCACAACCAGGTGTTCGGAGCTGAACGCGAAATAGCCATGTTCAGCGCCCTGGTTGCCCTGTTGGTGGGGATAGGCGGCATGACCCTGATTTCCGGAGTGTCAGCAGGTCTCTTTTGGTTGGGCTCGATCTTCATTTTGCGTCTGATGGCCAAAAGCGATCCGCAGATGTCCCAAGTCTGGATGCGGCACCTCAAGCAACAGGACTTGTATCCGGCAAGAAGCCCTCGCTGGCGGTCCCAAGGAGGGTTCAAATGTTGAAACTGGCCGATTACCGGTCAAACGCCAAGGGCTTGCCCGATCTGTTGCCGTATGCCGCTCTGGTTGCTCCGGGAGTTGTGTTGAACAAAGACGGCTCTTTCCTGGCCGCCTGGTCAATCAGCGGTCAAGACACGGCAGGCTCCACACCGGAAGAACTGGCATGGGTTTCCCGTCAGGTCAGCAACGGCGTTCGGATGTTGGGGACCGGCTGGATGCTGCATGTTGATGCTATCAGAAGTCCTCACCAGGCCTATCCGGTCCCGGAAAGCGGGTTCTTTCCCGATCCGGTTACCCGATTGATCGATGAGGAACGCCGGGCATTCTTCGGGAGTGGCTCTTGCTACAAAACCGAGGCAGTGTTGACGGTCACCTTCAAGCCTGATCTCAAGGCCACACAGATGGCGCAATCCGTCCGGTCCGGCGCTGCTGATTCCAGCATGGCCAGGGTGCTGCATGAATTTACCCACACCCTGGCTGAACTCGAAGATTTGCTTTCGTCGGCCTTGCGAATGGAGCGGCTTGGAGAACATGAAGCCGAGCATGGCACTAATTTTTCTTCCTTATTGTCCCACCTGCAACGCTGCTTGACCGGCGAGGAGTATCCGATCCGCCTCCCAGCGACCCCCATGTACCTGGATGCCCTTCTTGGGGGTGTGGATGTAATCGGCGGCCTGCAACTCCAAGTAAGCGACAAGTATTTGTCGGTACTCTCCCTCGATGGCCTGCCCCATGAGTCCTGGCCTTCGATGTTGGCCGCATTGGACAACCTGCCGCTCCCTTACCGGTATTCGACCCGGTTCATCTGCCTGGATCTGTTGGACGGCACCAAAGAAATCAATATGTACCGCAAGGGCTGGCAACAACAGATGTTCAGGTTTTTGGATATGTTCCTGAATAATCCCAATGCCCGCGTCAACCGGGATGCCCAGATGATGCGCGACGATGCCGAGGAGGCCCTGTTAGAGGTCCAGAGTGGGCTTGTAGGTATCGGCTACCTCTCAGCCTGCATTGTGCTGCTCCATGAGGATCTGGAGCACTTGAAAGCACAGGCGCGGGAGTTTAGGCGGATGGTGCAGACGCTTGGGTTCGGTTGCCGAATCGAAACCATCAACGCCCTTGAGGCGTGGCTCGGCTCACATCCAGGTAACGGCTACGCCAATGTCCGCAGACCGATCATCAACACGTTGAACCTCGCCGATCTCTTGCCCCTGGCCACCACTTGGACTGGCAGTCAATTCTGCCCTTGTCCCTTTTATCCGCCCCGGTCTCGGCCCCTGGCGGTCCTGACCACCGACGGCTCAACGCCGTTCTGGCTGAATCTGCATTCCGGAGACCTCGGGCATACTTTCGTTGTCGGGCCTACCGGTTCCGGCAAAAGCACCCTGCTGGGGTTGATCACCGCCCAATTCAGGGGCTACCCAGCGGCGCAGATTACCGCCTTTGATAAAGGGATGAGCTTGTACCCTCTGTGCCTCGGGGCAGGCGGTGACCATTACAACATCGGCCAGGCGGCGCTCTCATTTGCGCCCCTGCAGCACATCGACGAATCCGAGGTTGAATTTTCCTGGGCCGCCAGTTGGCTGGCCTCTCTGGCGGAACTGCAAAAATTGGTCATCCTGCCCGGCCACCGAAACGCCATTCATACAGCCCTCAACACGTTGCGGCATAATCCGCCATCCATGCGGTCGTTTACCGATTTCTGGCATGTCGTCCAAGACGAAGAGGTCAAGGAAGCCCTGGCCCATTACACCCGCCAAGGCGCAATGGGTCACCTGCTGGATGCAAAAAATGACAGCCTAAACCTCTCCCGTTTCATGGTGTTCGAGATTGAGGATCTAATGGAGATGGGCGAGGCCAACATGATTCCGGTGTTGCTCTATCTCTTCCGCCGCTTTGAAAAATCTCTAACCGGCCAGCCTTCGTTGCTGATCCTGGATGAGGCCTGGATCATGCTCGGACATCCGGTCTTTCGGGCCAAGATTAGGGAATGGTTGAAGGTGCTGCGGAAAGCCAACTGTGCGGTGGTGCTTGCCACCCAAAGCCTTTCCGATGCCCGCAACTCAGGCATTATGGATGTCTTGGTGGAATCCTGTCCCACCAAAATACTGCTGCCCAATCACGCCGCCAAACAGGAAAACCAGTACAACCTCTACGTCGATATTGGCTTGAACGACCGGCAAGTTGACATTGTGACCAATTCAACGCCCAAGCGGGATTACTACATCATCTCGCCCGAAGGCCGCCGCCTGGTGCAGCTGGCCCTTGGCCCACAAACGCTTTCTTTTATCGGCGCCGCCGACAAAGAGAGCATTACTCGGATCAGGCAATTGGCCGCAGAGCACGGCCCAAATGATTGGCAGCCCATCTGGCTGCAAGAGAGGAGGAACTGATGAAGAAGAAATTGCTGAAGCTCGGAATGGTGGTGCTCTTGGCGGTCCCGACACCTGCCGCTGCAATTTTTTGCAGTAACTGCTCAAATCTCTTTGTCCAGGCGCTGGAGCGGGTCACCAGTTTGGAACAACTCTCCACCCTGACGAATCAATATACCGAGGCTATCCAGCAGACAGCGCAGCAGGTGCAGATGGTGCAGAACCTGATGCAGAATACCGCTTCATTGCCGGGCAATCTCAAAGGCCAATTATCGGGACAATTGACCCAGCTCGCCTCCCTCACCAGCACCCTGAAAACACAACGTGGCGAAATGACCGCACTGGCGGAAGTATTCAACACGTTATTTCCCGAACAATCGATGTTCGCCGATCTGGCTGGTGCCGGTCCGGCAGAGATTGCCGCTGCGAATAAAAAATATCGTGATCATTGGGACAGCTGGTCCAATGAAGTGGATGAGGCCTCGCAAGCCACGTTCCAACTCTCCGGCAAACAGCTTCAGGAAATGCAGGATGCCGGAGAGTTGGAAAGCTACATCAGCAACCTACTCGATAGCCCGGATGGGCAGATGAAAGCGATACAAGCAGGGAATCAGTTGGCATCGATTCAAATCCAAGAAGCGCGAAAAATGCGCGAGTTGATGGCGACAAACGCGCAATCAGCCTTAGCCAGTCAAATGAAGGCGGAAAAAGAGTCGCAGATGAAAAGAGAGTATTGGGATAGTGCTACAAATACAGACAAATACAAAACAGATTCAGGTCGAAACGATCAACCTTTGCCATAATGTCAGGAAGTTACGGCAAGGCTTTATCGTTTTTTCCGCTGTCAGATTTGTATTTTGAAGTATCTGTGGATTTTTCCCATTCTTTCTGCTGTTCGTACGTTCGACCCATTCCCGAAACAGGCTGGATGTTTTGCGTTTGTGAGACTGTACTGGAGTTGACTGATTTTTGAGTTGTTTCTGATTTTCTGACATCGCAACCAGAAACCATTACTCCAAAAATAAAGAATACAGCAAAGGTTGTTTGAATGCGCATTATAAGATTTCTCCCTTTAGCGGCGTTGTTTATTTTCTTTTTTGGTTTTTCGTCAATCTGTTTAGCAGATATAAGCAGGGATGTAGTTTATGATATTACAGAAAAATTTTCAACAAAATCATCCGTCTATGGTGCAGCGCTAAAAATATACGCTGAGAAATTATTCTACTTGTGTCTCATATTAGATACAGCCATTCTTGGAATTAGAGTAATTATGAAACGTGAAGATATGGCAAGTGCAATAAAACATTTTGTTTTTATGTTGTTATTCGCTGGTTTTATATTTTCAGTAATCAAAAATTATGATGTTTGGTCAATGAATCTTGTGAATGGCCTAAAATTAATAGCCGTTGGTCTTGGAGGGCCAGAATTAGTTTTGTCACCATTTAATACAGGTATCGAAATTGTAATTTCAATTCTCGATAAAATGTCTGCCACCGATCCTGTTGATTCTTTGGGTTATCTGATCACCGGTTGCATCATTATGGTGTGCTTCGCGCTAATGACCGCTCAGATCGTCATGATCAAATGTGAATCATATATTGCCATGAATGCAGCGGTTCTTCTGTTGGGATTCGGTGGGTCCAGTCTCCTCAAGGAATACGCCATTAATACCATGCGCTATGCGCTTTCAGTCGCTTTTAAGTTGTTTGTCATGCAGCTTGTGCTCGGACTCGGCATGTCTTTTATTAAGGATTTTCGAACATTATCATCTGTTGAACTGGCGGATCTCCTTGTCCTCATCGGGGCTGCTGTCGTTCTTCTCGCCCTGGTCAAAACCATTCCGGACGTGTGTGCCGGAATAATCAACGGCTCTCACACCGGCAATGGTGGTTCTTTGATGTCAACCGGGGCAATGGTCGCCGGGGTTGGCATAGCCGCAGGGGCTGCCGCTGCCGGTGGTAGTGCGTCTCTTGCTCGCGGGGTCGGCTCGGTGAGAGCAGCGGTCCAGATGGCGGGTTATGAGGGCAAAACCGGTTGGGGCAAACTTGGCGGTGCTGCACGCAACCTGATGAACGCTAATAGTGCCGCCCGCCGAGATCAAAACGCCTGGGGCTCGATTGGCCAGCGCATGAACTCGCACTTAAAAGAAGGTCGCGACACCGCCGAACTTCAGGCAACTCTCAAAAAAGACCAGGCCGCAGAACCTAGCGGCAAACAATAGCATAATACATAGGATTCCTTGAAAATATCAAGGAATCCCACCCAAAAAAAGGGAGTGAACGATGGAGTTTTTGCAAAAAACAGCCCCATCACGGGATCGGTCTGTCCAGATGGATAATCCGTATCTCAATGCCAAAGAAGAGTGGTTGGAGCGCTACGGATCATACATCAGCCGGGCCGCACAATGGCGAGCGGTGGCCTTTGTTGGCCTGGGCCTTTTGGCCCTGTCCCTCGCCGGTAACGTCATGCAGGCCCGGCAGGTCAAGATTGTTCCGTACATCGTCGAGGTCGATAAACTCGGCAAGGTGAGCAATGTCGCCCGAACAGATCAATCTATGTCGACGCCGCGTAACCTGATTCAGTCGGAGATCGCCGATGCCATTGTCAACTGGCGGACCGTGACCGCAGATACCGAACTCCAGAAACAGATGATCAAACGGCTGTCCCATATCATCACCGGCAGCGCCAAGGGTGTCTTGAAACAGTGGTTTGAAAAGAACAGCCCATATGAGATCGCCAAGTCGGGCAAGCTCGTGCACGTCGAAATCAAAGGCCTGCCACTCCCGGTCAGCGACACCTCGTACCGAGTGGAGTGGATTGAGACGATCCGCAGCCATGCCGGGGCATTGCTTGATCAACGGAGCTATGAGGCCACGGCAGCTATTCAGCTCCAGCCGCCTGCCT
>Ga0074193_1001292_pt1 | contig 31805 bp, 26 predicted proteins | sample EPASupsiteHSE605_FD_64523 | JGI IMG/M metagenome (GOLD analysis project Ga0074193, IMG submission 64523) | Bioremediated contaminated groundwater from EPA Superfund site, New Mexico - Sample HSE6-05 | ecosystem: Environmental > Aquatic > Deep subsurface > Groundwater > Contaminated ... | reverse complement strand
CAATCAATCTGTCGTGCGGAACATCAACCACCAGCAGCGTTCAGTTTACATGGACAGCCGCAGCCGGTGCCACGGGATATAATATTTCATACACCATTAATGGCGGTTCAGCCATCAATGATGCGACAACCGGAACAAGTTATTCTGTAAACTCACTCAATCCGGGCGACAATGTAAACATGACCGTTACACCTACGGGTGGCAGCTGTTACACATCGGACAATATCACATGCAGCGCTACAACAGCGGCCTGCGGAGCCAATGCCGGAACAGTAAAAGTTTTTATCAACGGCGTTGATGTCACCAGTGCTTCCAATGAATACGTGCTTTGTCAAGGCGATGATCTCGACATTGTTTCCGATAATAATTATTCTTTGCCGGCCGCTGCAGGACCCGATCCCGCCGGGCTTGGCTATGGATTTTATACCGCAGCACCGGTCAATGCCGATCCGGCGCTCGATGCAGGTTTTTCGGGTCTGATTGATTATCACGAAGACATCAGCGATGTGAATACAGCCGGACCCGCATCTCCTGTATTTACAGCCATTGGCGCAACAAATCCATATTTCTGGATTGTTCCTTTTACACTCGATGACAAACTAAATCTGGCAAATGGTGGTATTGATGACGCGCGGGGCTGGGATACCGATAGCGACGATTGCTTTGATCTGGGAACTCCAATGAAATTTACCTACCTCAACCAGCTCACGGCTACATATGACGAAGACTGCAGCAATGGAACCTCCACCATTACCATCAGCGGCGGCTCGCCGGAACTGATTGCCGGAACCGAATATCAGATCGGTCTTACAGGAGCAGGGACACTTTCCGCAACAACAGTCACTGTCAGCGGAGGCACTGTGTCTGTAAATGGCCTCGTCAGCGGCGATGCATATTCAGTAACCATAACCGATGACAACGGATGCTCGGTTGTGGTGGGCAACAGCTCTTTTATTGCCGGACCATCGCTTTCGTATGTTGCCGTAAACCCCGGTTGCTTCGGCGATGGCAGCGGCAGCATTGATCTGACAGTTACCGGAGGAACTGGCGCCATCAGTTACGATTGGAGTCACGACCCGCTGGAAACAGCTCCGGATCTAACAAATATAAGTTCCGGGACCTATATTGTTACAGCTACGGACAACTCTGGTTGCACCGATACAACTTCCATTACCATTATTGAACCGGCGGCAGTTTCATTCATAGCGTCTGCCACAGATCTGAATTGTCACAACGATTTTTCAGGAATAGCCGCTATTGCAGCAAGTGGAGGCACTCCACCCTATTCATATGCATGGAGCAACAGCGGAACATCAGCATCCATCAGTGGGCTTTCAGCCGGCGTTTATACCGTTACGCTGTCCGATGCACACGGATGCGATACCATCACTTCAGTTATTCTGACACAACCCGATTCAATACAGGTTTCTGAAACAATCACCAATGCCTACTGCCCTGAATCGGTCGATGGCAGCATTGGTCTGATGCTCAGTGGTGGCACTGCGCCATATACATATAGCTGGAGCAACGGTGAATTATCGGCAACGGCCGATCATCTGGCATCGGGAGCATATTCAGTGACCATCACCGACACACATGGATGTGAAGAAACAAAGACTTATTCTGTCAGTTTCATCAACGATGTTTGTCTGAACATTCCGGATGCATTTTCACCAAACGGTGACGGAGTCAATGATACATGGCAGATTGAAGGCATTGGGAATTTCGACAACATACGAATACAGATTTTCAATCGCTGGGGTCAGCCGGTGTTTGAATTTGAAGGTTCCGGCTTGGTATACAACGATCCCGATGCACAATGGGACGGCACATTCAACGACACCGGAATCACGACAAACTCCTTCATTTACATGCTCGATCTGCAGGACGGCCAGCAAACATACAACGGAATTGTAACCATTATTAAAGACTAATGCCATGAAAAAAATACTCTTTGTATTCGTTACCGTTCTTGCATCAATAGCGTCAATGGCGCAGCAGGAGCCCCTGTACAGCCAGTACACCTTCAACACTTTTATTTTAAATCCCGCAGTGGCAGGCAGCAACGATTATATCCCGGTCCGGCTTGGCATCCGGCGCCAGTGGACCGGAATTGCAGACGGGCCCATAACACAGGTAATGAGTCTGCACAGCCGTATCGGACAGTCAAACAAGATTGGTGTCGGCGGAGTCATCGTTCATGATCAGTACGGTCCCCTGAGTAAATCGGGCATACGCGGGGCTTTTGCCTATACGGTCAATCCTGCAGCAGAAACAAAATTTGCTTTTGGTCTGTCGCTTTCCTGCTACCAGCTTATGGTTGACGAAAGCAATCTGAATATCATCAACCCGAATGATGCCGTGATTAATGGTGAAAAAGAATCGGTCATTATTCCCGATGCAGACTTTGGTATGTTTGTACACAACGAACATCTTTTTGCAGGATTTTCGGCCACACAACTCATTCAGTATCCCCTGAACCTGAGCAATGACCTCAGAAAGCAGCTTCCGCATTTTTATCTGCTGGGCGGATATCGTTTTAAAATAAGTGAGAGTACCGATCTGGAACCGTCGCTACTGTTCAAGAAAAACGGGCCTATGCCGGTACAACTGGACATCAATGCCAGAGCCATTTTCAACAAGAACTACTGGTGTGGTTTGTCGTACCGCACACAGGATGCAGCGTCGCTGATGATCGGAATGAAATACAATCATTTTTTGATTGGTTATGCCTTTGATTACACACTGAGCAAACTCACCAGCATCAACAACGGAACACATGAACTGATGCTGGGATTTAACCTTCAGCAAAAGCCCCGGAGTTCAACTCCGATTCTGTAAAAAATATTCATTACAGCACCTGCAAATGCAATAGTTTATATTTTATATATGTATTTCCAGGCACGCGTCACCCCCTTGGCGCGTGTTTTTTTTGTGCAATGGCAGCGCTTGTAAGAAGTTCGAAACGGTTATTGGTTAATGGTTATTGGTTAATGGTTATTGGTTAATGGTTATTGGTTATCGGTTATTGGTAATTCATATCTACACTTCTTCCTTCAAACTTCCTTGTTCGGCTATAGTTCCGACCTACAGCGTCGGAATGTTCAGTGTTCAAATCGTCTATCCGATCAAAAATCTAATATCATAATTCGGTATTCTAAAATCGTTCTTTGTTCAGTCTTCCCTTCTTACTTCTCACTTCCTCCGCCGCGGCGGATTCCTTGTTCAGAGTTCAAAACGGTTAATGGCAATTCATACTTTACTTCTTCCTTCGTAATTCCTTGCCTGCCTGGCTGCAGACAGGTTCAGTGTTCAGTGTTCGAAACGGTTATTGATAATTCATACTTTACTTCTTCCTTCGTAATTCCTTGTTCAGAGTTCAGTGTTCTCAATAATGTCCTTCACAATTTCTCCATGATCAAACGCCAGTTCCGGCAGCTGATCAATCGGAAACCATTTCACAGCAGCGGCATCATCGCCGGCCACAGCTGCGGGAAATGCATCGAGTACAGAAGTAAAAATCACTGAAATCGTCCGTCCGCGCGGATCCCGGTCGGGACGGCTGTAGGCGCGGAACTGCTGCAGATTATCCAATACAAGATTTGTTTCTTCCTGAAGCTCGCGCGCGATGGCCGTTTCGAGCGTTTCGTCCTCTTCAACAAATCCACCGGGCAGCGCATAACAACCTTTGAATGGATCGTGCTTTCGCTCGATGAGCAATATAAACCATTGTTTGTTTTGCTTCACCAATACAGCTGCATCAACGGTTACAGCCGGCCGCGGATAATCGTAACAGTATTTCATAAAACAAACGTACAAAAACTTTTTGCTATCTTCGTTTTTCGTTTACACATAAAATATGAAAGGAAATCTCTCGAAACTATTCTACTGTTCATCCTTCGTTCCGATAGCTATCGGAACCGCTCAGGATGACAGATGCAGGTCTCAGAGTGACAGCAGGCTGGGTTTAATAAAATAAATTTTCAGAGATCTCCAAAACCGCATAGGGGTAAATTCATTTGAATGTGTAATACTGTTGAAAAATGAAAACTATGAAACACTTATTCTGGCTGATGCTTCTTCCGTTTGTGTCCTTTGCACAACAACAAACACCCAACTCTTCACCGGCTGAATGGATGAATAAAAATCAGAAATTCAGCAAAACAAATTTTCAGTTTCCTGAAAAAAACATCATCATGGGTGACACCTTGTACATCACCGATGACACGCTCATTACCGGCAACTGGAGCTTCAACGGAACGCTCATTGCCGTTGATACCGGAAAAATTTTAATACAAAATGCCACCGTACTTTTATTGGGCGACATGATTGTTTTCGGCAATGATGCACGCATCGATATCAATAATTCAACCATCAACATGCCGCAGCAATATTTTTATCAACGCGCTATGATTGCAGCCGGAAGCGGCATTCTGAATATCGAAAACAGCACGCTCAACTTCAACGGGCTCGCACACAACATGTCCATTGCTGACAACGGAAGCGTCATCATGAAAGATGTCACCACTACCGGATTCCGCACCTGCGGCCTGAGTGGAACAGGTTCGCTGTTTATCGACGGCATCAATCAGGCCGGAGAATTTGTAATAACCGGGTCATCCAATGTTCAGATAAAAAATGCTGAAACAGTCCTTCTCTGGCATCAGTTCCCGGCCGGAAGCGTCATCAATCATTCATTTCCCGATGGCGATACATTGATAAATTACGATTTCAGCAACACGACTCCGGGCGTGAGCGGCATTGATTACAATATTGAAATTGATTCCTGCACCGACGTCATGTGGGGCCTGATGCCGGAACCCAACACCGATATCACCATCAGCAACAGCCTGCTCCGCACCATAGGACTGTGGTTTACCGGCAGCGATTCACTCGATGTTTCCGGATTGGTGAATCAAACAACCTATGGCAATCAGCTCATGAACATCAGCGACCGCAGTCTGACACTGCAGGCCTGTTCGGTTCGCACCTGGAGCATTTATACATTTGATACTGTGAAAGTAAATGTACAATCATGTATTGTGGGCGAAATAGGCACCTTCGGCTATTCGCAGCTGATGACCAACACTACGATGATTGACGGCAGCGGCGGATATTTCTTTGCCGGCGATCACAGCATCTGCATCGGAGGCTACACTACATGCAGTTCTTCGGTACGTTCGCAGCAAAACGGCATTATGCTGTATGCCAACAGCAATGTGCTGTACGGCGCACTGGAAGCGCAGGGAACAAGTGTGCTGATTGTAACGCAAAGCACCATACCTCAGGATCCGGTATACCGCGACAATGGCTGCGCCTGGCTTGTAAATATTGATGGACCTTACGAAGCGTATTATGGTCAGCCCTATTCACTGAATGGCTCCGCATGGATTGATAAAGATCCGGCTTCGCCATTGATGGATTTCGGATCGTATCAGATTTTTTACAGTACCGATATGGGAATAACCTGGATAGCAGCAGGACCGGAACAAAACATGGAAAAACGTCACGAATGGCTTGGAGACTTCAACACCGCGTTGCTTCCATCCGAAGGAAGTTATCTGATTAAAGTGACACTGAAAGATAATCAAACCACACCGGTGGCCATTGATGCGGTTGTTGCGCTGAATGTGCTGCCAGCTTATCTGAGTATTTCAGAACAGGACGACAACATCCGGGTTTACCCAAACCCCGCCACAGATGCGGTGTACATCGACACAGAAAACAGCACCATTCATCGCGTTCGATTGATGACACCCAACGGACAAATGGTGATGGAGCAAACAAATATCAACGAACAGCAAGTTCAATTGAATATTTCAGATGTACAACCTGGTTCGTATTTCCTTGAAATAATCGGAGAACAGATGTATCGTAAAACGATTGTTGTAGAATGATATATCTATAACAAATGATTTAAAGCACAAAAACAACTGCTTCCTCAGGCATCCCGACCTTCCATAGTCCGGAATGAAATGAAGGACATGGAAGAGTCGGTTGTACCGAAGCGATGTTTTTGTGCCGTGTTCAAGACGGCATTTCATACAACTATTCTATGTTCAACCTGATTGAATATAGAAAATATGATTTCTGAAAATATGTACTTTTGAAAAACAATTGTACACATCCCGAATCTGTTTTTCTTTTTCCGTTATGAATAAAAAACAACTGGAAGCCGAATATAAAAACCGCATTTTTCGTGCGACTGATTACATCGAATCGCACATAGATCATGCTTTTACTTTGGAGGAATTATCGGCAGTGGCAGCTTTTTCAAAATTTCATTTCAACCGTATTTTCAAAGCGCTGATTGGCGAGAGTCCTTTTCAGTATATTCAGCGCATACGACTTGAAAAATGCGCCACCAACATGTTATCAAATCCCAACGACAGCATTACCGAAATCGCGTTCAAATGGGGCTTTCAGGATATGTCGGTTTTTTCGCGCTCCTTTAAAAATTATTTCGGCGTAACAGCCTCTGAATTCAAAAAACAAAAAAGCAATATTGGTCAAGCGGAAAGCAATATGCATCAAACCGGTTGCAGCAACACCGGGTACTTTTGTAATGACAAACCTATACAACAAAGGAGAAAAACAATGAAACAGAACAAAAGTATTGAAGTGCAGGAATTTCCTGAAATGACAGTTGCCTATGTCCGCAATATCGGACCTTACAAAGGCAACGATGAACTATTTTCAACCCTGTGGGGCAAGCTCTGCACCTGGGCTGCAGCGCGCGATCTGATGCAACAGCGCGACCTGAAATTTCTGACCGTGTATCACGATGATCCGAATATTACCGAAGAAAACAAACTCCGGATCAGCGTATGTATGACGGTTCCGCCCGATACCAAAACCGAAGGTGAATTCGGTAAAATGAAAATTGATGCAGGCAAATATGTGGTGGCACGATTTGATTTAGGTCCTGAAGACTTTACCGAAGCATGGGACTGGGTCTATGGTTCATGGCTTCCCACCAGCGGTTATCAACCCGACGACCGGTCCTGTTTTGAAATGTATCCCGAAGAACCGAAAGACGGCAGATTCATCGTTGATATCTGCGTGCCGGTAAAACCGATGTGATCTTCTAAAACATTTGTATTGATGCCATTGTGGCGCAAAGACCAGCAATATATTTTGTGTCTTTGTGCCATAGTGGCTATTATAAACAGCGGCTGATATTTATCATGTTTCACTACAAAACTTGTCGGGTTAGTAGATTTTACTATATTTTTGTAGCCGCATGAAAGACAGTAAAGCAAGATCCATTGTTAAAGGCATCAGTTGGCGCGCGGTTGCAAGCTTCGACACTTTTGTACTCGGATACATCATTTTTGGAAATGTTGCGCACGCCTCTGCCATTGCGGGTTTTGAGGTGCTGACAAAAATTCTGCTTTTCTTTTTTCACGAGCGTTTATGGAATGTCATCCGCGCCGGACGTCGTGCAGACGGCAGCGTAGCTCCCTGGAGATCGCTGGTCAAAAGTATTTCCTATCGATTTTGGGGAAGTCTCGACACCACACTGCTTTCGTATCTTGTCACCGGAAACATCGGCCATTCCTTCATTCTGAGCGGAACTGAAGTAATTACGAAAATCGGATTTTTCTATCTGCACGAACGCGTCTGGGCACGCGTGCAATGGGGCCGGATATATGAAAAGCCTTGCGAAGAATGCCCCGAAGAAGTGCAGACCGCATAATTTCCTGAGGAAATAATTTAGAACCTGTACAAACCTAAAGTTGCGGCAACTTCTGTGGTTGTCAACAAATATTGTTATTTTTACTGCAATAAAATCAAAGCTGGAACATTATTATTCTAGTCCTTTGCGGACATCAATGACTGCAACAATCTTATGAAAAGAACAATACTGATATTGATACTCCCGGGCTTGTTTGCCTGCATCACTTTTCAGTTGCAGGCACAACACGTGGCATTGCAACCGGAGAAGATGAATGTTTTCTATTTCAATATTGATAATCCGGTTCACGTTGTCATTGAAAACACCGCATGCAATAAGGTTGTGGCCACTGCTGCCCGCGGAACAATAACCATGACGACAGACAGCTGCACTTATTTTTACAGAAACAATACCTGCCAGGGCACGCTTGACACCATTTATTCAGGTATAAAAGAAGACAATAAAATCAGATGGATAGATACAACAATATACAGACTGAAACCAGCTCCCACTCCCGTTGTTTCCGCATCGGGGAAATATTTGGGAAATATCAAAAAGGATGAGCTGCTCCGTTATCCAATAATTTTTGCGGACTATTTAAATCTGGAAATTGATGTACGGATGAAGGTTGTCAATTATTCTGTCAGGGTCTTAAGAAATGACTCAACCATATATGTAGAGGAAAATATTGATGGCAGCAAATATTCAGATGGATTGATCCAACAAATATCCAGGGCAGAAACCGGTGATATTATCACATTCTTCCACGTACAAATCACGGATGCTGTAGACGGATGCTGGGGAGAGGAGGGACTTGCTGAGAGCTCATATATAATCAGCCAATAGAATAAAAGTAATGAATCCATGATCATTCAACTGAAATACATTCTGACATTATGCTTAATCAGCAGTTCTTTGTCCTATGCACAGAATGCGGTAGTTGAGCCAGTCAAGATGAATGTTTTATATACCGGGGTTGACAACCCGCTGAATCTTGCTGTAGAAAATTATTCATGCAGTCAGATCTTCCTTTGCGCCGAATACGGCACTTTGCAAAAAACAAACGACAGTTGTAAATATATATACCGAGCTGCAACCTATGTTACAGGAAAAGAATTCATTTATGCCGGCGTATATCAGGATAGCTCAGTTGTATGGATTGACACGCTTCATTTCAGAGTGAAGCCAATTCCAAGGCAATACGCCTATGCAGGAACAACCATAAACACATTGGTCAGAAAACAGGATATCCTTAAAAATCCATTTGTTTCAGCCAGATGTGATAATCTCGACCTTGAGTATCCGACCGAAATAAAGACCTATTCATTTATATTGAAGCGGGATTCAAAAATAATATTTGAAGAAAAAAGCATTCAGGGATGTGGTTTTACCCCATCAATAATCAGTCAGATTTCAAATGCACAAACAGGAGACAAATTGATGTTTTTCGATGTTTTCATATCCAACAATTACAATAATGATATTAAAGACACCGAGCCTTTCTTTGTTCTGGTTGGTGAATACTGAGCTTTTTAAAAACAATTACAAGTATTGATTAATCGAAAAAAGAATTCGAAGAAAGACTGTTCTGAGTGTACAAAGATTTGCAAATTCTGAAGTTCGCAAAAAATTAATACCGAAAACACCCTTTCACATGATCATTCACCAGACCGCAGGCCTGCAGATGTGCGTACACGATGGTGGTTCCGACAAATTTGAAACCGCGCTTTTTCAGATCTTTGCTGATGGCGTCGGAGAGCGGCGTTGAAGCAGGTATCTCCGACAATGATTTCAGTTTTGAATGTACCGGCTTATTGTCAACAAAGGCCCAGAGATAGGTACAGAAGGTTCCGAATTCTTTCCTCACTTCGATAAATGCTTTTGCATTGGTTATGGCAGCTGCAATTTTCAGGCGGTTTCGGATGATGCCTGCATCCTGCATCAGACGGTTGAAATCCTTATCCGTAAATTTCGCAACCTTTTCGAAATCGAAGCCGGCAAAAGCTTTGCGGAAATTTTCGCGCTTGCGCAGAATGGTGAGCCAGCTGAGTCCCGCCTGAAAAGTTTCAAGAATCAGAAACTCAAACATGGTGGCATCATCGTGTACCGGCACACCCCACTCTTCGTCGTGATATCGGATGTAGAGCGGGTCATTTGTACTCCACGCGCAGCGGGATACTTCTTTTGCAGCCATAATTTTTTTGTAAATATATAAAAGATTACGCTGTGCGAAGTTTAAACTTCGCACAGCGAAGTCTGTTACCTTTTTCCAAAATTATTGTCTGATATACCAAAACGCCTAATTTTGTCACGCCAAACCAACCCTATGATTAAGAAAGTATTTATCTGTTTCGCTATCGCTCTGCTGGCACTGAATGCCGGAGCGCAGATTCTGCCGGTCGGAATGACCGAAGAAGAAAAGGCCATGATGCCATATTACCAGTTTCCGCAAACACGAAGCAGCCTGACCACTCCGCCATCGTGGACTCCACGCGCCATGGCCGAATGGGAAGAAATTGATGTATTGCTCATTACCTGGACTTCATACACCTCGGTGCTGCGCCAGATTGTCGATGCCGCCCAGGAAGAATGCCTTGTGTTGATTGCCTGCAGCGATTCCAATTCGGTAAAAACCTATTTAAATCAGGGTTCGGTTCCGCTGACCAATGTCGATTTTATTGAAACCAGTTACAACTCAGTCTGGATCCGCGATTACGGCGCTCACACCATTTATCAGAACGTAGTGGGCAACAACTATCTCGTCGACTGGGAATACAACCGCCCACGCCCCGACGACGATCTGATGCCCGAAGAACACGCTGCCTGGGCCGGTCTCGACTTGTATTCCATGACTGTTTCGCCCTGGGACTTTATCGCCACCGGCGGCAATCTGATGGTGGATGGATTTGGAACTGCCATGTCGAGCCAGCTGATTGTAAATGAAAATCCTTCGCATACAGTAGCACAGATCGACACCATCATGAAACATTTTCTCGGAATCGACCAGTACGTGCTGTTTCCCACTCTGCCCTACGACGGCATCCATCACATCGATATGCACATGAAACTGCTGGATGAAGAAACCATTCTGGTTGGAGAATATCCCACCGGCACAGCAGACGGACCACAGATTGAAGCCAATCTGCAATGGCTGCTGACCAATTATATGAGCTGTTATGGAACACCCTATAAAGTGGTGAGAATTCCGATGCCGAAAGACAACATAAACAATGCATATCCACCAGGAGGAGACTACTTTACTTACACAAACAGCGTTTTTGTAAACAAAACTATTCTTGTTCCAACATACTATCAGCAATACGATACAACAGCACTCAGAATTTATGAGGAAGCCAATCCCGGATATAATGTAATTGGAATTAATTGTTTGCAAACAATCCCTGCCAGCGGTGCCATTCACTGCATCACCAACTGCATTGGCAGTAATGATCCCTTGCTGATTTCGCATCAGGCGCTTTCAAGTCCGCAAACCGGCAGCAGTGCCTATCAGGTCGACGCCTACATCAAACACGAAAGTGGTATTGCATCTGCCAACGTTTATTACAAAACATCGCTGGCCGGCACCTATGTGAGTGTGCCTATGAGCAGCACCGGCAGCGACAACTGGACCGGTTATATTCCTGTTCAGCCCGATGGCACCACCGTTTATTATTACGTTCAGGCGCAGGCTGTGAGCGGTAAAACGCAGGTTCGTCCCATGCCGGCACCCGCAGGTTATTGGGAATTTGAATGTCAGAACAGCGTTGGCATCGAAGAACCCGTTGCTGCCATCGGCATGGAAACCATTTATCCGAATCCTGCTGCCTACATCACCTGTATTCCGGTTGAATGCGGAAACGGCTTCACAGGCCGCCTTTCGATGATGGATGCTACAGGCCGCACCGTTGCTGTCATTCACGAAGGCGAATTTGCATCAGGTAAAAACAATTACTTTTTCAATGCCATGGCTTTCGAATCGGGCCTGTATATTATTCAGCTCGAAAACGAAGAAAGCGTGCAGCAGCAGAAAGTGATTGTACGGAATTTCAGGTAAACCGCTGGAAATTTGTGGTAACATTGGTGGTTGTAGCCAGTGGCCAGCTGAAAGCGCCGACCGAAGCGTCGGTGTAGTCAGTGGTCAGTGGTCAGTAGCCAGTGGCCAGTAGTCAGTAGTCAGTGGTCAGTTAGAGTTGGGTTATGAGTTATGGGTTATGAGCTATGAGCTGTTTTAGTGGCCATCCGCCGTGGCGGGCTCGTATTTCGTATTTCTGACTTTGTATTTATTTACGTTTTTCAAAGGAGCTTCACGTGCTCTTTCCCCGCAGCCCTAAAGGGCATCGGGCTATTATTATTGGACTACGCCCGAAGTCCCTTTCTAAGGAACCAACTATGGTCATTTAGGATAAACCCAGAAGAACACTGATTAAGGAACCTGTCTGCCGGTTTAACTGCAACAGGCAGTCAGGCAGGCAAGGAATGATGAAGGATGAAGTGAAGTTTGAAGTGCACGTATACAGACCCCTAACACTCTCTCATAACCCATTCGCCGCGGCGGACTCATAACCCATAACTCATCACTCATAACTGACTACTGACAACTACAACTTTGATTTCACAAAATCGATGTAGTTTTTATTGTATTCCTCAATCATCAGGCAGGCCAGATTGTGCAGCAGCATGAAATCGATGCCGGAATAATTTCCGAGCGACCAGTTTTCGTTGGTAGCGCCATTCTGCGCATCAATGGTGGCCGACCATTTAAATTCGGCCGACCAGCCCGCAACCTTCGGATAACTGCTGTTGCCATACTGATACGTTCCATTTATCGGTGCAGACCGCAACTGCTGCGACAATGCAGAAAGGTCATACAGATTTGTACCGATTGAATTTTCGTTTAAAGCTGCATGCAGCAACAAATAAAACGGATCCCACTGATATTGCTTCGTGAAATTTTTCAGCATCTTCGGAACATTGCGGCTGATGCGCGATGCACCTGACACCGACATGGCTTCGGCCAGCAGAAAACGCATGATGCGGTAATCGGAATATCCGATACCACTGATGGCGGCATACTCTGCTCCTTCATACGCATCGCGGCACCAGGGCGCCTGAACAATGGCCGGATAAAATTTTTTCAGATAATCTTTTCCGGCAATTTTGTATGCCAGCGTCTTCATGGCAAACGCGTACGCACGGCCATCTGCGCCGTTTTCATTACCCATGCGTGTTCCATCCGGATACAAAGGCCGCCACCAGAGCGTTTTCCGGCTGCCACACATAAAACTAATCATGCGCAACATCTGATCCCGCGCGACATTACGAATAGTTGTATCATCCACAAAACGAAAAGTCAGCGCCAATCCGACCAGTGCGCCAAGCACTTCATCCTGCGAAGTGAATTTCTGATTTCTGTAATAATGTTCATAGCCTTCGTTGCCGCGCACAAACGAGACTGAATCTGGATGTCCGCTTTCGCGCCGGGAATAAAAATAGCCAGCCGGAGACGAATATTTGCTGAGTCCTTCAACGACATTTTTCTCAATCAATGCGGGAACACCATATTCGCCGCGCTGCTTGCGGAAACCCGCATAATCACCTTCTTTCAGCCAATCGTTTAATTCATAAAACATGGAATCACTCAGCACCGGCGGTACATCTTCGCGTACAAAAAAGCCATCCAGTGTATCGTTCAGAAACCATGGCGGGCCGCTCTCACAGCGGTCAGTACGATCGAAGGCCCGCAGCACGGAAGCAATCTGCGATAAGGTTTCACCGGCACGTGCAGTGTCTCCGGCCCGTATCAGCAGCGCATATTCGGTGGCCAGAGTTCCCAGCAGATAACCGGTTCGGGTGTGGGTTTGTCCGAACACAATACCCTGCTGAAAATCGACTTCGTCGCCCGAAGGATAAACGCCGTCCGGATCGGCCCAGATATCACGGTTGCGGATATTCGCCAGCAGACTTCCGCCGGGTTCGTCAGCAAACACCACAAAATAATTCAGCCGGTCGCGATAACGGAAATACTTCTCGTGCAGCGACACGGAATCCTGCGCCTGCACGTGATTAAACACCAGCAGACAACAGAAAAAACAAACCGATATGCCCCGAATACTTTTCAACAAAACAGACTTGCGCTTTTATGTACCCGAAATTAATCATATTTTTGTAATCACAACATGATCCGTCGCGAAGACATATTACGCATTATGGATGCCGTGCGCATCGAAGAAGTCATTGGAGAGTATCTGTCGCTGAAGAAGCGTGGCTCCAATCTGATCGGATTATGTCCGTTCCACAACGAAAAAACACCGTCGTTCAACGTGTCTCCCTCGCTGAATATTTTTAAATGTTTCGGCTGCGGCAAAGCCGGCAACGCGGTGAATTTTCTGATGGAATACGAGCATTACACGTATCCCGAAGCGCTCCGCAAGCTGGCTGCCAAGTTCGGTGTCGACATTGTTGAAGAAGAAGTCGACGACGACTACAAAGAAAAAAAGACCGAAGAAGATCAGGCGTATTTTGTGCATGAATTTGCACATAAATGGTTCGAAAAACAGCTCTGGGAAACGCCCGAAGGCATGTCGGTCGGTTTGAGTTATTTTCACAGTCGTGGTTTGAGCGATGCCATCATTAAAAAATTCGGGCTTGGTTATTCGCCAAACAATTACACTGCTTTTGCCGATCACGCACGCAGCGAAGGATTTGACAAAGACACTCTGACGAAAAACGGCCTCATCAGCGGCGAAAGTGGCAACGACCGTTTCCGCGATCGAATCATATTTCCGATTTACAGCATCAGCGGTCGTGTGATTGCCTTTGGAGGCCGCACCCTGCGCACCGATGCGAAGATTGCCAAATATGTCAACTCGCCCGAGACCCCGATATATCACAAAAGCAATGTCCTGTACGGCATTCATTTAGCCAAAAACAGCATCATCAGCCAGAATGAATGTTATCTGGTGGAAGGCTATATGGATGTGATTGCCATGGTGTCGGCCGGCATCAACAATGTGGTGGCATCGAGCGGTACCAGTCTCACAGCGGAACAGATACGCATGATCCGGCGCTACACCACCAATGTGTGTATTCTGTACGACGGCGATCTGGCAGGCATCAAAGCCTCTTTCCGCGCCATCGACATGCTGCTGGCCGAAGGACTCGATGTGCGCGTGGTGCTGTTCCCCGACAAAGAAGATCCGGATTCCTATTCCCGAAAATATTCCGCCAAAGCGCTGATGGATTTTCTGGCGAACAACAAAAAATCGTTTGTGTTGTTCAAGGCCGAAATCATGTTTGCCGATGCCGGAGATGATCCGCTGCAACGCGCCGGAGCGATGAAGGATATTGTACACAGCATTGCTGAAATCCCGGACGGAATCTCGCGTTCACTGCTGGTGACCGAATGTGCGAAACTCTTCAACATTGAAGAAAAAACGCTGATGTTCGAAATGAACAAAATGCTTCGGGCCAAAGCAAAAAAACTGCTGAAACCCGAAGAGGATCCGGGCATCGACATTGAAGAACAGGAAGAAATTGTTGAAAAGCAACAGCCTGTTTCGGGAAAAGACCGTCAGGAGGAATCGGAAAAAAATCTGCTGCGCATGATTCTGCTGCATGGCGACAAGGTGCTGAAATTTCAGATCACCAATGAATTCGGATTGCCCGAAATTCTTGAGAAACGCGTGTCGGAATATATTTTCAGTGAGCTGGATGCCGACGGATTAAAATTCACGCATCATGGCTATGCCCGCATGTACGACGTATGCCGCGTGCAGGCGGGAACCGATGGAGCAAGCAATACAAGCCGCATTCTGAATATGCTTGATCCGAACACGACCAATATTGCGGCCGACATCATGAATTCGGCCTACGACCTGAGTCCCAACTGGCATAAAAAACACGGCATTTTTGTATCACATGCCGAAAACGACACCAATATTCTGATCAGCGAAGTGGAGAGTGCAATTCTCGAATTCAAGCATCTGGTGCTGATCAGGCGCATGGATGAAATCAGACATGAGCTGCAGAACGAATTATCGGAAGAAGACCAGTTGCTGAAAGTACACGAGTTTCAGATGCTGAAAACCATCGACGTGGAAATTGAAAAGAAAATCCGCCAAAGGGTGATCAGCACTTAATTGAATGGTTATGTCAGAAAATACTATATCCGCCAATATTTTAAATCCGCTTGATCAGGAGAAAAAAGCGATGCGCAAACTCATGCGCGAACGCAAAGCGGCGCTGCCGGCCGAAGAAAAATTATTGAAATCGAAACGCATTTTTGAATTTATCGAAAGTCAGTCATGGTTTAATGAAGCCAGTGTTGTCATGTGTTACTGGAGTCTGCCCGACGAGGTCTTTACACATGATTTCTGTCTGAAGTGGATGAAGTCGAAAACACTGTTGCTGCCGCGCATGGTGGGCCCCGACATTGTGCCGGTTGTATTCGGCGGCACATTGGTGAAAGAGCCTATACTGGGCGTCGAAGAGCCACAGGGCGAAGAGTACCGGCAAATTGACATGATAAATGTCATTCTGGTGCCCGGCGTCGCCTTCGATCGAGATGGAAACCGCCTGGGGAGAGGGAAAGCATTCTATGACAAATTTCTGCGATCGACCCACGCACTAAAAGTTGGCGTATGTTTTGAGGAGCAGCTCGCCGAAAAAATTCCCACCGACCATCACGATCTGCCGATGGATAAAGTGGTTTCTTTTTAGTATTTTTGAATTTAAATCCAACCTATGAAAAATTTTGCAGGCTTTTTAGTGCTCATGACCATCTTTGTTTTTTCGGTTCAGGCACAAAATAAAACCAAGATTCAGGGCTCATTTTCGGGCGATGTTACCGCAACCACCATTACGCTGGAAAACTTCCTGAATCCAGGCGCACTCAGCAAAACCGCTACCATCGCCGATAAAAAGTTTTCATTTGAATTCGATATCGACCGCGAAGATATTTTCAAGCTCAAACTGGATGATAAAAACTATCTGGCGCTCGTCATCAAACCCGGCGATAAAATCACACTCACATTAAATCCCGATATGCTGGGCATGAATCCGGCGATTGATGGATCTTCGCAGTCAGCGCGCATTTACAGCATCGAAAACAATATGGCTGCTTTCAAAAAAATGCAGGATAGTCTGAGTACCTTATACAGCACAACTCCCGCTACAGAAGCCGACAAGAAGGCACAGATCGAAAACGAATACAATATGCTTGAAGCACAGAAAAGCATCATTCTTTCGAGTGTTATTTCCGAAAACATCGGCGATCTGGTGAATCTGTTTTTTATTGAACGACTCGAAATTGATCAGTACTATCCGCTGTATGAAAAAGTGGATTCGGCGATTTACGAAAAATACAAATACAACCAGGCCGTTGAAAGTCTGCATAGCAAAATCGTTTCAGGAAAAGCCACTGCCGTTGGATCAGTTGCTCCTGAAATCAAATTGCCGACACCGGAAGGCGAGATGCTGAGTCTGTACAGCATTAAAGGGAAAGTCATTATTATTGATTTCTGGGCATCGTGGTGCCGCCCGTGCCGCATGGAAAATCCGAATATGACAAAATTATATGCGGACTTTCATGACAAAGGACTGGAGATTTTCGGTGTGTCGCTCGACAAGGACAAAGCCGCATGGACAAAGGCCATTGCCGATGACAAGCTGATCTGGAAACACGTGAGTGATTTGAAATACTGGCAGAGCGAAGCCGCCAAACTGTATGGTGTTGGATCTATTCCAAGCATGTTTGTACTCGACAGCGAATATAAAATCATTGCCAAGAATCTGCGCGGAGAACAGCTCCGGGCCTTCGTTGCATCGAAACTTAATTAAAGTTCCCCGCGATGCAATCGCGAGGGAACAATATTATTTAAGCAAGCCCGCAAGCGAGCTCAGGTCGAAGCCTGAATCCTTGTCTGAATCAATCTTTCCGTTGGGTGTGAGCTGATCGATAAACTGCGGCAGAATGCCCGCAAGCTTTTCCGATGCAGTGCCGGTATCAATTCCTGCTTTTTTGGCAATATTCTGAATCATGTCATTGCCTAAAACTTTGCTGATTTGATCGGCCGAAACAGGCAGATTACTGCCTTTGCCTACCCACGAATTCACCACATCACCCAAACCGTTTTCGCTGAATTTTCCAACGAGGTCTGTCAATCCGGAGCCACCGGTCACTGAGCCTAAAAGATCATCGAGTCCCATAATGAATATTTTAAATTATTGCAGAAATCCATCTGAACAAATATATAAAAATCGCAACAGAAGCACGTAAACGAAAGCCTAAAATAATTATTGCACTTGAAATATTATATCGTGCAATCGTTTATCTCACTAAAATTTATTAACAATGAGCCGCCATATTAAAAAAATTCTGATCCTCCTTTTTTCAGCTTCAGCATTCACCTTTTTGTTTTATGAAGCATCATTGGGACTGAATCTTATTATTTTCGAATGCTTGATGGGGATAATCAGTTTCATGATTTTCCGGCAGAGTTCGGACAGAAAACAAGTCTGGTATTTATTTCTGACATTGCTGACTGTATCAGCAGTTTCAGTTCTTATTTCACACACAGCATTTGCAATTGCTGTAAACATTTTTCTCTTTTTGCAGTTCATGACCATGCAATTGTGGCCCGACGTTTTAAAGATTCAGCTACTGTCACTGATTGCTCCCTTAAACATCATTCCTTCGCTTACAAAAGGATTTCTGGCTATTACCAAAATCAAAAAACCCGCATTCCTGCAGAAATGGCCGGGCTTGTGGCTTACAGCAGCATCCCTGCTGGTAATCTGGTTGTTTATCACCATGTATTCAGCATCGAACGAAAATTTTTACATCATAATAAATAATGTGACCAATTTTATTAATGATTGCTTTATTCGATTATTCAATTTCGAAAACGCAGATATTGTATTGTACATTTTCTTTGGCCTGATCATTTCATCAGCATTACTGATCAGAACGGACCTTGTTGCAAAGATGCGTGTGTCAGTTCATCCGGGAATCATGCTGGTCCGGTCACGAAAGCCAACCCTGTTTAGCAATTCAGTCAGCAGTTTTTTTAAATGGTACCGGTCCGGAATATTTCTGATGTTTATTTTGAATGTTCTCATTCTGATATTCAATATTCTTGACCTGCGCTATGTGTGGTTTGGCTTTGAATGGAACGGCCAGTTGCTGCGCGAATTCATTCACGAAGGCACCTGGACCCTGGTTTTCTGCGTGGCACTATCGGCAGTTCTTGCACTTTTGTATTTCAATGGTAAAATTCATTTCTACTCAAAAAACAAACATCTTAAATGGCTTGTAAAAATATGGATTGCGCAGAATATTTTCATGATTGTTTCTGTTTTCATACGCAATGTCCGGTATGTCGCATATTACAACCTGGCCTCACTCAGAACCGGCGTTTTCATCTTTCTGATCATCGCCGCATTTGCTCTCATTGTCTTACTGATAAAAATTAACCGCGGAAGAAATATGTTCTGGATGTTCAGACACGTATTTCTGGGTACCGCTGTTATATTGACATTAACATCAGTCCCCGACTGGAATCGCGTCATTGCACGATATAATTTCAACCATAAAGACTCCGCCTACTTTCATCACGACTACATGGTGATGCTTCCTCATTGTATTGACCTCCTTAAAGAAAACAAAAAACTGTTTGACTATCCTTATGATTCGAGCCTGTATCACAGTTATACGGATGATGCATATGAAGGACAAAAAGTGAAAAACTACACTGAAATAATTGACATCAGGGCAAACGGAATCAGACACAAATTAAACGAAAAAGACTGGCGGGAATGGAATTATGCCGATTACAGAGAATTGAAATATCTCAATAATCATTAGGACTTGATGCCGCTCGATTGAATCGAGCGGCATCAATTAAATTTTAATACTTTCCGAAAGCCGCATGATAGCAGTCTTTCGTCCTTCCTCATCCAGATTGGCGGGCGGACCATACGGCGTGTTGTTGACATCCACCACATAGATGCGGCCATCGTCGCGGTTGCGCAACACATCTACCTCGCCGAAATCGAGTCCGATGATGCGCGCAAACTCAAGTATTTTCTGCGGCTCATCTGCACTCAGAATTTCATCCGGCTGCTTCAGCAGTACTTTATTTGCCTTTGTTTCGAAACGGCTTTCAGGACTTTTCAGTTTGATATACACAAACGGAATACCGCCCGCAGCCACGGGTACACGAATGTCTTCGAAAAATCCATCTTCGGTTTTATTGTTGATGACTATCTGATAAATGCAGTTTTCTTCGACTGTATCAACAGGACACTGAACAATTTCGCCGCTGTGTGTGGCGTTCCATTCGCTTTTCAATACAGCGGGGCCATTGTGTACCGAAGGATTGATGCGGGTTTTGAATCCAAACACTTCGTACACGAATTCATCAATGTAGGTCTTCATGATGTTGTTGCAATGCAGATTCAGCACCGGCATTTTTTTCTGAAGGTCGCGCAGCACCGGAAAATCATCGCGCAGCGTGCGGTCCTGCCACGCAATGGCCAGGTCACATTTTTTGCGCGGATTGTTGGTCAGCACCCAACGATTGTATTTGGCAATTTTAAAAATAATGCTTTTGCTTCCGGGCAACTCAGGATAGGTCAGCACGCGCACAACCTGCCCTGCATGCGCCATCCGCGATTTAAAACCTGCAATACAATATCTGAACTCTTTTCCGAGCGCTTCGAAGAAGGAGAGTTTGTCGGGGTAATAATTGTGAATGATTTTCTTCATAATCCGCCACAAAGCTACGGCCTTTTTTTTAAACGCACAGCGTATGAGGCTTGCGGCATAGGGCTTGCGGCCCCGCTCCGCCGCGGCGGACGTCGGGATAAACTCCGGGCATGAGGCATAGAGCATGAGGTAGGCGGCGCAACGCTTCGCAAGTGGAAAGTGAAAAGTTTATAAAGTTTTTAAAGGCACTGTGTTATAAATACTGCAAAGCTTACCGTTAACCAATAACCCTTTCGAACACTGAACACTGAACAAGGAATTACGAAGGAAGAAGTAAAGTATGAATTACCATTAACCAATAACCATTAACCAATAACAAATAACCGATCACTGCTTAGAAGCGACTTTCTGAAAGCTGATTGCTGAAAGCCCTTTTATCTTTTTCCACTTCGGCAAGCTCAGTGCGGCGCTTTTGTCTTTTATCTTACAAGTGTGACGTTGCCTCTTTTCACCACCGTCTCCCCATTCAACAAAACAGCCTCTAAATAATACGTGTAGACCGCTTGCGGTGCGGGTTCGCCGCGATATGTGCCATCCCAGCCACAATCTTCAAGTGCCGCACTTCGACTCCGCTCAGTGTGACACTTGAAGACTTCTTCGCCCCAGCGGTTGTAAATTCTGAACGCTGTTAATTCCTGCACATAGCTGCTGCGCACGTACAGCAAATCGTTCTGTCCATCGCCGTTGGGCGAGAAAATATTGGGAACATAAATCGGATTTTCGCAATCAATTACTTCCACAGTTACGGTATCAAAATGTTCCTGAATGTATTCATCAACTACGTAAAGCGCATAAACAGTGGTTTTCTGAGGGCTCACCGTTGGGCGCGGAATGCTGTCGTTGTCTAAACTGGCACTATCGCCGCTCACCACACTCCATTTAAAAGTGCGCGCCGTGTTATCATCCCAGCCCAGGGTGGCTTCTTCTCCTTTGCACAGGCTGCGGTTTTCGCCCGCTTCGGCCTCGTAGTAGAAACCGGTGCAGTCGTAGAGGGAAACCATGTCGATGAAAAGGCCATTCCAGTTTTTTCCAAGTTCATGGTAATTATATTCAGGATGAAAAATGTATCCGCTTACAGAATCGGGATACAGATTATAGATTGGATAGGGTTTTTGAGATTCAAATAATCCAATGGTGATAAAATTTTCCCCTCCAATGGCAACAAATGTCCCGTTTAATAACATCCATGAGGATGTATCCATAATCGGATATTGTTTTTTAATGATGAGTTGGGGGACACTGTCAATGGTTGGCAAAGAGGCGGAAAAATCAGTATGACTAAAATATACGCCAATCTGATCAGTGAATAAATTAAAATTTTCCGTAGCTGAGACATACATACTGAAACAGTATGTTCTGTCTTGAATAAGTGTTGTGTTTAGTGACCCTCTTAAACTAGCATCCTGTCTTGAAGAATCTCCACTGGTAACAAACTCAAATAATGGTAAAAAATAATATGCCAATCCATTTTTTGGCCATTGAAAGCCGTGAGCATTAAATGGAATACAGCATAAAGAATTGGCAATAGATGGAGTGCAGTTCACATTTTGATGTAAATAATATGAAGTAGGTGGCGAAGGACAAACTTGTTTCCATTCTGTGGATAATAAATATGCTGAATCACATGACGTGCTAAATGGGTCTTGAATGTAAGTATGGCATTCCATAGAAGGATCGACAACAAGATTGATCTGTGCTTTTGAACACAAAGAAACAGTTAGAAATAATATGAATGAAAGTTTTTTCATGTTAAAATAAGCTCTCAATTGCTACATTCATCCAATCACCGGAATAGATTCAATCAATGTTTTTGTATAGGCTTGCTGCGGGTTGTGGATGACTTCGCGGGCGGTGCCTGATTCGACAATTTTGCCTTTGTGCATCACCATGATGCGATCGGACATATATCCCACCACATTCATGTCGTGCGAAATGAAAACATAGGTAAGCCCGAATTCATCTTTCAGATCATTGAACAGATTAAGCACCTGCGCCTGCACGCTTACATCGAGGGCCGACACCGATTCGTCGCAGAAAACAATTTCGGGTTTCAGCACCAGTGCGCGCGCAATCACGATGCGTTGCCGCTGACCACCACTGAACTGATGCGGATACTTTTTCAGGTCATCGGCGGCAAGTCCTGTTTTTTCGAGAATGTGAACAGCATATTCGAGTCGTTCGCGCTTGTTCGAAAAAACGCGGTGTTCCTTCATCGGCTCCAGCAGCGCGTCGCGGACAGTCAGCGTTGGTGTGAGCGATGAATAGGGATCCTGAAACACAATCTGCAGGCGCGTTCGCAGATGCCGCATTTTATTTGACGAAAGTTTTGTCAGATCGTTACCATCGAAAAACACCGAGCCGCTGGTAGGTTTAATCAGTTGCAGCATGGCGCGGATGAGTGTCGATTTTCCGCAACCGGATTCGCCCACCAGACCTAATGTTTCGCCTTTATATAATGAAAGAGAGATGTCGTCGTTGGCGCGGAAATAAGCTCCGGCCCCGCTTCTGCTGCGTCTTCCGAGCGCATAATGCACGTGAAGGTTTTCCACATGCATCAGTTCCGTTGTATCTATAGCAGCCGTGCGGATTTTGTTTTCGGTGCTGATTGTTTGCCCCGACATAAAATCGCCTACGGTTGGCAGGCGTTCCGGATTGTTGTCCAGACGCGGCCTGCAGGCAATCAAGGCTTTTGTATAGGCGTGTTCAGGCGCAGCAAACACCGATTGCACCGATGCATATTCAACCACTTCGCCTTTGTTCATCACCAGCACCTGATCGGCCACGGTACGCACCAGCGCCAGGTCGTGCGAAATAAACAGCACCGATGTTCCGAATTCGCGCTGCAGATCGCGTATCAACTGAATAATTTCTTTCTGAACAGTCACATCGAGTGCAGTGGTTGGCTCATCGGCAATGAGAATGCGCGGCTTTGTTGACATAGCCATGGCAATCATCACGCGTTGGCGCTGTCCGCCCGAGAGCTGATGCGGATACGATTCAAATATTTTCTGCGGATCGGGCAGCTTTACTTTTTCGAAGAGGCTGAGGATATGTTTTTTCGCTTCGCGTTTGGTCAGCCGTAGGTGATATCGCAGAGGCTCGGTGGCCTGCTGCCCGCATTTCATACTGGGATTGAGCGAGCTGAGCGGGTCCTGAAAAATCATGGCGATTTCGTTGCCCCGAATTTTATTGAGTTCTTTAATACTGATGGAACGCAGATCAATTATTTTTCCGGACGAAGTTGCGTAATTAATTTTACCTTTTACTTTGATATGCGGAGATTCGGGCAGCAGACCAATAACGGAAAGGGCTGTCATGGATTTCCCCGAGCCGCTTTCGCCCACAACACCCAGTACCTGTGCCGGCTGTAATGACAGCGATACCTTCCGGACTGCTTCGGCAGTACCGAACGAGACAGCCAGGTTATCGATTTCAAGCACAGGATGATTCATGCGTGTACAAAAATAAGAAAGGGCTGCAAGCAGCCCTTAGTATTTTATCCTTTGTTATTTTGTTCCGGTTTGTATTTGAACCAATTGTGGAACCAACGTGTGAGGAAGAATTCACGCTTGTTGTCGTTATAACTTCGCGACTTATGAAGTGCCTGACGCATGGACTTTCTGGTATTTTTGGTCTGCGACTTCATGTGTTGTTTCAGCGCTTTCTGATACAAAACCGTATCATTGCGGGTACGTTTTTTCTTTTCACGCTGAATCTGTCGTTCGCGGTTGCCTGTGTTTGAAGTTTTGCACGACTGTATGGTTGATACAGGAGCAAGCAACAACAACATCAGCACTATGTATTTCAGAATTCTCATGAGTTAAAATCTTCTGATTATTGAACTTCAAAAGGCGAAAGTACAACTTTTTTTCTGATTTGGCGTTAGTGAGAAAATATTTATGAAAAAGTTTTTCACTATCTTTGGTGTACAAATTATAAACGAAACTGGTCGATGAAATATTTTGCCGGAATATTACTGGTGCTTTCTTTTGTGTTTTCTTCCTGCAAAAAGGACGAAAATAAAATGCCCTATGTGTCGGTAAACGTGTACATTGACATCAACAATGCCAATTATAACGACCTGAATGCCATTGGCGGTTATATATATGTAACCGGCGGATATAAAGGATTGATCATTTACCGCGCTTCGTACGAATCGTTTGTGGCCATTGAACGGGCTTGCCCCTATCATCCGACGACCGACTGCGAGCGGCTGGTGGTAGATACATCGGGGCTGACGGTGTCGGACCCGAAATGCGGATCGCGCTTTCTGATTCTCGATGGCAGCATAGTAAATGGTCCCAGCACCAAACCCGCCGTGACGTATGCCACTACCTTTGATGGGATTTATGTTCATGTCTATAATTAGGCGTATTTTGAGCCCGAAATTATACATATAAGAAACAAAATTGCACGTCCAAAATAGAAAACATGAATTTCAAAGATTACTATTTAGTATTGGAGATTACAACGCAAGCAACTACCAAAGAAATTGCACGAGCTTATAAATCATTAGCTAAAAAATGGCATCCGGACATAAACAATTGTTCAAATTCCACTGAAATTATGCAATTAATTACAGAAGCATATGAAGTATTGAGCAATACAGAAAAGAGAACTAAATATAATTTGGATTACATTAAACATTATCAATTAAAGGCAGCTAATCTGAATAATAGCAAAACAAATATTGCTTTGTGCTATTATTGCGGTAAAAATATTGCACAGGCAAAATTCTCTTATAATGAAACACTTTATAAGGAAACAGAGCGTAAGCATTTTCCAAAACGTGCGGTAAGTTATAAAACAATGGTTGTCGAAATACCTAGATGTGAGCAGTGTTACAAGTTTCACAGGAGTGGCTCTAAAACACTTGCGTTTCTACCTATTGTCGCTTTTACAATACTGGGATTAACATTAGGTCTAACTCTTTGGGGTAAATGGTTATTATTTCTATTTATCGGATTTATTTGTGGAGTTGTTATTGGCATATTTTTATCACATATTGATGACTTAATAATTGCTAAAGAAGCTGGCATAAAAAAAGAATCAGATTTGTCGCAGTTTTGGCCAGTTATCAGTTTTAAGCGTGAAGGCTGGACAAAAAATGAACCTACTGCGTAAAATTAAAAAACATGAGCACCAAAAGAAAAACACTATTATATTCTACAATTATATTTATCGCCTGCTGCTATGGCATTGCTTTCTATTTTATTCTAAACAGCAATGACTCATCGCCAGATACTAATGATTTCGATTCAGAACAAATAAAACACAGTAAGGTAGAAGAAAAATCTGAAGAGTCACAATCTAAGTTTATTGGTATTTCTGTTGATCACCCAGATTCAGCCCAAATTAATATCAGCCAATTTAAAGGAAACCAATTACAAAATGGTGCTACTCCATTTGATTATTGTTTTGGCAAAGGAGAGTATTCTGGAAATGCGACACTTACAGTAAAAAACGGGTCTAATTCTGATGCAATTATTTGCTTATATAGCACCACTAAAAACAGAACAATTAGAAATAATTACATCAAAAAAAATAACAGTTTTACTTTATCTAGTATTGCACAAGACCGCTATAAAATTCGTGTCTTTTATGGAAATGATTGGAATCCAACAATAAAAAACCCATGTGGAACTGCTGGGTACTTTGAATCCGATATTTCATTTTCAGAATTTGATAAAAGCGAGTATTTTGAAGACAATGAAAGCGGTCATACAGCTGCTACAATAACACTTTATGTTGTTTCAGGTGGTAATGCATCAACCTCAACAATAAACAAATCGGAATTTTTCAACAAATGAGTTCATTCCATATAAAATTTAAGCTAAAAACGATTTATTCCAAAATATTCGCCGACCATTATTGACAATATAACGGCTATTGAAGCTTATATGACATCTCAATGTTAAAACCTGTTTATAAATAATTCAATCTATTCCCGCAACGAGCTGAGATTTCTGCTACTTTTGCGCTCGCCATGCTGTACGATTTCAATTTCGGTCAACACCCTGTATTCATGCTTGTTCTGTCAGGCATGCTGGTGTTGTCGTTTCTTATTTACCTTTTTTATTATCTGGTTTTTTTCCGCAAACTGGCGCGAAAAAAAAATACAAAGGCCGAACAGGCAGTAGCGCCGTCGTTTCCGGTTTCCATTGTTATTGCTGCCAAAAACGAATATCTGAATCTGAAGGAAAACCTTCCATTTCTGCTGAATCAGGATTATGATGATTTTGAAATTGTAATTGTCGACGATCACTCAACCGATGACACCTGGGATTTATTATGTGCCTTCCGTATTCATAATCCGCACCTCAGAATAATACGTCTTACCGATTCAGTCGTGAACAGCGAAGGAAAAAAATTTCCGCTGTCCGTTGGCATTAAAGAGGCCCGGCATAGTGTACTGCTGCTCACCGACGCCGATTGCCGTCCTACCGGCCCCGACTGGATTACGGCCATGGCAGCGGCCTACAGCAGCAACACCGGCTTTGTTCTGGGCTATGGAAAATATTATCAGCATCGCGGATGTTTAAACAAACTCATTCGCTTCGACACCATGCATGTCGCCATGCAGTATTTTTCGGCGGCATTGTCGCGTTTTCCGTACATGGGTGTAGGCCGCAATCTGTCATACAAAAAAGAAATTTTTATTCACAGCAACGGCTTTGTCAGTCATTACGATTTAATGTCGGGCGACGACGACCTGTTTGTATCGGAACACGCAACGCGCAACAACACTGCTACCTGTACTGATCCGAAATCATTTACATTTTCAGAGCCCAAACATCGCTTCGGCGATTGGTGGCAACAGAAAAAAAGACATTTTACCACAGGGCCGCGCTATCATTTCAAACATAAATTCTATCTCGGTTTTTATTCATTGAATGTATTGCTGTTTCCGCTGCTGGCCGCTGTTTTACTGTTGAACCAATATCAGATTATTGCGGTATCGGCCATTGTTCTGATCAAATGGATGGTTCAATGGATCATTTATGCCGGAGTGACAAAAAAATTGAAAGAAAGAAAAATATTATTAATTTCGCCAGTTCTTGAAACAATATTGGCGCTGCTTTATTCGCTAATACATATATCGAACCTAATCAACAAACCCGGCAGATGGAAGTAAGCCCCAACTTCACCGATAAAGCCAAACGAGATTATGAACTTGTAGAGCGCGCTCTGAACAAGGGCGATCAGAAGGCCTATGCCGAACTGATGAAAAACTACCGCGAGTCCATTTATTTCATGATGCTGAAAATGACCAACGACACTACTGATGCCGATGATCTGACCATTGAAGCATTTGGAAAAGCATTTCGCAATCTGACCCAATACACGCCCGATTACGCATTCAGCACCTGGTTGTTTAAGATTGCTTCGAACAATTGTATTGATTATATCCGGAAAAAGCGATTGGTGGTCACCAGCATCGATCAGAGCAGCAGCGGCGAAGACGGTAGCATGGCACAAAATATTCCCTGCGAACATCCCGATCCGGAAGAAGCCATCATCAAAAAACAAAAACACAAAGCCATGCGCGATGTGGTCGAAAAACTGAAACCACATTACCGCACTTTGGTTGAACTTCGTTACTATAAAGAATACAGCTACGAAGAAATTGCCGAAGAATTAAATCTTCCATTGGGCACCGTAAAAGCGCAACTGTTCAGGGCGCGCGACCTGCTGTGTCAGATATTGTCAAAAGATCAGGAATCCATGTAATGGCTATACAATTACACACTTTTGTCTTTAATGGTTTTGGCGTAAACAATTATATTCTCGAAGCAGAGAATGGCGATTGTATTATTGTTGATGCCGCCTGTTCCAACGCATCGGAACAGTCACAGCTGAAAAACTTTTTCGCTGATAAAAAACGTAAACCAGTAATGCTCATCAATACGCATACACACATCGATCATGTGCTGGGCTGTGCGTTTGCGCAAAAGGATTTTCAGATTCCATGGTACATTCACGCCGAAGCAGAATCCACCCTGCGCGAAGCGCCCGTATTTGCTTCGTTGTTTGGCATCAACAATATGGAAATCTCCAAACCCGACGGTTTTCTCGAAGACATGCAGGAAATAAAACTCGGAAACAACAGCATACAGATTCTCTACACACCAGGCCACGCGCCGGGTTCGGTATGTTTGTATATTCCGGCCGAACGCATGGTCATTACCGGCGATGTATTGTTCAACGGCAGCATTGGCCGCACCGATCTCACCGGAGGCAACTTCGGTGTGCTGATGGAATCGATTCATACAAAACTACTCACCCTGCCCGACGATACCGTTGTGTATCCGGGTCACGGTCCCGCCACCACCATTGGCGACGAGCGCACCGGGAATCCGTATCTGGGGTAACCTATTTCATTCACAACTCGCTACCGGGTTAAAAATATGGAAATATGGGGCTTCGCCCATGTGACGCGGAGTTTATCCCGTTGTCCGCCGCAGCGGAGCGAGGCGTATGTGGGAATATGAAATACGTTTTAACATCGAACCTGCCGGCCAGGCAGGCAAGGTATAAAGAAGACAGAAGTGAAGTTTGAAGTGGAAGAAAATTTGCCACAAAATAAAACTGACCACTGGCTACTGACTACTGACCACTGGTCCCTAATCAACCCATTTTCTATTCACACATTGGAAGTTAATCCGCGAAAGGCGGATCATCGGCGGAGCCGCACATTTTCACATAAGCAAAGTGCTTATTGGATTCCTCATCTTTCGCGCTGCCAAATAATTTTTGTATTTTTGTCTCAAATCCCGCTATGCTTCAATCGCTTCACATACAGAACTACGCTCTGATACGTCAGCTTGATGTTGATTTTGCATCGGGATTTACGGTGATTACGGGTGAAACGGGCGCGGGAAAATCGATTCTGCTGGGTGCCATCGGCATGCTGGTGGGCAATCGCGCCGATCATGGCATATTGCTGAACGAGCAGCAAAAATGCGTTATTGAAGGACATTTCATGCTCGATAAAAGCGACTTTCAAAATTTCTTTTCAGACAACGAAATTGATTTCGACGGCGACACCATCATACGGCGCGAAATAAGTCCCGGCGGCAAATCGCGTGCATTTGTCAACGACACTCCGGTTGCACTGAATGTGTTGAAAGACCTCGGTGACCGCATCATGAATATTCATTCGCAGCACGAGACATTGCTTATTGCAGGCAACCGTTTTCAGATGCAGACTCTCGACGCATACTGCGGCAACAGCGCTCTGCTGGCCGAATACGGAGAATTTTTCAAACAGTATACCGACACACAGCACCGCATTGCTGAACTGAAAGAAGCCATTGCACGCCGTTCGACCGATGCCGATTATTACGGATTTCTTTTCAAAGAACTGGACGACGCTTCTCTTTCCGTTGAAGAAGAAGCCGCACTGCAACAGGAACAGCTGATGCTGATGAACGCCGAAAAAATCGGTGAAGGCGTTTTCAGTTCATTGCATATGCTGTCGGAAAGCGATGATAATTTGCTTTCATCTTTGCGCCGTGTATCGCAGCAATTGCGGAATGCATCGCAATACCTGCCTGAGCTGAGCGAACTGGCACAGCGCATCGAACAATCGCTGATTGAAATTTCGGATGTGACTGATACATTAAACCGGCTGAGTGAAAAAGCCGAAGTGAATCCTGCGCGGCTTGAACAGGTGAATAACCGTCTGGATGAATACAATCGTTTGCTGCATAAACACAAGGTTTCGGATGTGGCGCAATTGCTTGTTGTCAAAAACGAAATTGAAGATAAGCTCGAAGACACATCGAATCTTGAACAAAAGCTCGAGGCTGAAGAAAAGATTCTGTGCGGGCTCGACAAGGAACTGAAAAAATTATCGACCACACTCGATACCAACAGAAGAAAGGCTGCGCCTGCATTCCGCGACAGCATTGTTGATTTGCTGAATCAGCTTGGAATGCCGAATGCCTTATTTGAAGCGGCATTGGAGAACACCGACACCTATCGTGCAGACGGAACAAACAACATACGTTTTATGTTTAGCGCCAACAAAGGCGAGAAATTACAAGACCTAGGCGCTGTGGTGTCGGGCGGTGAAATGTCGCGCGTAATGCTGGCCATCAAATCAATGACTGCGCAGCGCAGCATGCTGCCGACCATTATTTTTGATGAAATCGACAGTGGTGTTTCGGGCGTCATTGCTGCGAAGATGGGCAACATTCTGAAAAAACTTTCCGAAAACCATCAGGTGATTGCCATCACGCATCTGCCTCAGATTGCGGCGCGCGGCGAAGAACACATTCACGTAAGCAAAACCGACGACGGAGACAAAATGAAAACGGAGCTCCGAAAACTTGATTCAGACTCGCGTGTAGACGTTATTGCACGAATGATTTCGGATGAGAATGTCAGTGACTCGGCGCTGGAAATGGCCCGGGAGCTGCTGTTCAATTAATTTTCCACTATACTTTTCGGGGCTGATATCATTTTCTTCCGCGAATTATGCGAATACCCGCGAATAATTTTGCTTCCTGCAGCAGGTTTTATTAACGCAAATCCGCCGGCATCAGTCACTGTCGTGACATGATAGGCGGACAAGTAAGAATCAGCCTTTCTCGCCGCGGCGAGTGCAATAAAGACTGATTCATAGTAGCGCACCAATTCCCGGTCCCATTCGGTGTTTCAGCTTTTTTAAACACAACCGGGATCTCCGCTGAAACCTTCGCAGAATTTCAACTATCTCTTCCGTAAATGGACAAAAAAAAGGCTGCACGATTATGCAGCCTTTTTGTGTAGCGGATTTCCGCACATCAATATACTATGATGTTTTGTTCTTTCGGAAATTTCACCGAGTATTTGATGATCAGTTTTTTCGATTCACCCGGTTTGAGTTTGAGATTCCATGTGACTTTGCCGGTGTTTTCATCGACAGTGCCTCCACTGTATTCAATTTTCTCAATTTCAATTTCCTTATTGGTGGTAATCGGGAACTGGTCTTCAATCACAATATCAATTTCCTTGCTCTTGTTGTTGCGTACAGTGATTTCCCAGCCTTTGGTAACCTTGCGCGAGGTACCGATAAAGCGATCGCTGGTGTAGTCTTTGACCATTTCACGTTTGAGCGAAATTGACTTGTCGCGGCCCAGCGAGACTTCGAGTGTATCGAGCGCTGTGAGCGGATTTACATACGACTTGCCGACATAGGTATCCTGGAAAAATACATTTGATTCGCCCGGCAGCAGATTGAATTTTTCCCATCCGGTTACACGCGCCAGCAGGAATGCATCGTTGTCGAGTTTTGGCGCGGTATAATACTGATACATGGCAGCCAGCTCGTACTCCTGCACCTGAATGATGCGCGGTTTTCCGTTCGATTCAACG
>Ga0074193_1001289_pt1 | contig 31890 bp, 35 predicted proteins | sample EPASupsiteHSE605_FD_64523 | JGI IMG/M metagenome (GOLD analysis project Ga0074193, IMG submission 64523) | Bioremediated contaminated groundwater from EPA Superfund site, New Mexico - Sample HSE6-05 | ecosystem: Environmental > Aquatic > Deep subsurface > Groundwater > Contaminated ... | reverse complement strand
AACTCCGGAAGAAACAGCAGACCACAGAAATGGCGGCCGGTTTGAAGATGCTTTCATCCGGCCGCCATTTTTCGGTTTGGCTTATTCAATTCGGGGTATGGACTGGGCTTTTACCGGGTTTGCGCCGATATCAAAACAATTTAGGCGACAGGCGGGTCGAAAATATCCTCAGTCACTGTTTCTATGATTTTTGCATCCCTTTTAGCGACGAGGTCGCCGTCGGAAAGATCAAAAATATTCTTTTCGATAAGGAGATCCATGACCTGTTCAACCTCCGCCTGCGTCAAGTCCGCCCTTGGCGAGGGCAGCGTCATGGTGAACGTGCCTCCGCCGGCGACGGTAAATACGAGGCGAACAACTTTCTGGGTTGCAGTGGGCATGGACAATCACTTCCTTTTTATCTTAAATATTAATGCGCTACACTTCAGTGAGAATATAACTGCTGTTGCGGCGTATCTCTATGATGGGGTATTCCAGTAAACTGAACAGTGCGGTGGCGACTGCGTAAACCTCTTCAGTGGCAGCGCTTTCTTTTACTTTCGCCAGGTTTTTCTGGCGGGTAAGAGGAAGGCCCTCGGCAGTCATTCCGGTCTGATACCGTACCACCATAGCCGTTTCAGCGTGTGTTGAATTGATCGACATTTTTTTCTCCTTTCGCATCTCAGCTTGGCAATCGTCTCTTATAGCGGCGGCAAACTCTTTTGAGTAAAAGCCAGTCCATGCTTCATTATATGAACTTGTCCGGAAACGGTGACCAACCCAAAATCAAAAGAAAAAGCAGGAAGTATCCGAGAATCTTTGCGAAATTAGCTCCGCTCAGGAGACAAGAGAAAGTCGCGGATGTTTCTGTGCTTGATACCGTTGCAGCTCAGGTCCAACTCGTTAAGTGATATGACACAAAAATAGAATAAAAGCAAGCTGCCCTACAGCTAACAGCTATAGGACAGCGTATTTCTCTCAGGGATAATTGTCCCCTCGTCTCAACTGTCTAATGACTCAATCTTTGATACAAATTAACGATGCACCCACTCTATTTCTAAAGGGGGGGCATTTGCTTGGTACTGCCCCCTGCAAACTTGACAGCTCAAAATGCACACCCACGACACTGCTCCCCAAAAAAATGACAGTATAGACGCACCTGGAAATGGAAACAATGCCCATGAGGTGATATTGTGCGTCTATTGGAAGAACGTGAGCGGGTTTTGAATTTGTATTTTCATGAGGGAATGGGTCATAAGGGCATCGCAAAAACTACCGGTATCCCTTTAGAAACCGTAAAATCGTGGTGTCGGCGATACAGATTAGCTAATAACATTCCTAAGCGCGGCAAAACTCCACTTTCAAAAGAACCGGTGAAAAAGGAAACCGTTCGCGTAATCAAGCCGCGTGACGAAAATACGCAGGAAGCGCGTATCGCTCGACTTGAAATGGAGGTAGAACTGCTGCGAAATTTTCTTATACTGACCGAAGAAAAGTGAGAAAGTCTCAGATATTCGCGGTCATAGAGCGGTTTTCAGGAAAGTATCCGATAAGCCGGATGTGTGACTTTTATAATGTGTCGCGTCAGGGTTTCTATGATTACCAGAAGCGTCAGCAAGAGGGTAATGCTGATCAAGAACTGATAGATATGATTACCGAGTGTCAAAACGAGAATAAAAACCGCCTGGGTTACAGGCGCGTACAGAAATGGCTGGAACGTGAAAAAGGTCTGAAAATTGATGATAAAAAGGTGTATCGGATTACCAGCCGTAACAATCTCCTGTCTGTCGTGCGCAGGCGAAAAACATTGAAATACAAGCCTAACGGCAATTTGAAGTATGAAAATGTCTTAAACCGCAAGACCCACAGCGACACGCCGAATACGGACTGGGTAACAGATATTTCCTATATTATAATGCCGGACGGGACAGCTTATTTGTCAGCCATACGGGATTTATGCGGACAATTTATTGTTGCGTACAGGACGGCACGGCGGCAGGATTATTCGCTTGTCAAAAATACAATTGCGGACCGCTATGCAATCGGAAAAGCCCAAGAAACCTCCGCTTCTTCACAGCGACGGCGGTGGGCAGTACCGTTCCTATGACCACAAACAAGTCCTTGAGGAATATGGATTGATACCATCTATGTCAAAACCCGCATCTCCCGGCGACAACGCAATGGCGGAGAACTTTTTCAGTATTTTCAAAACGGAATGTATTTATCTCGAAAAACCGAAAACGCTTGAAGATGCTCTGGCTCTGACGGATGAGTTTCTGCATTACTACAATTACGAACGCATTCAAGGTAACGGGTTGACCCCATACGAAGAACGTCAGTTAGCGTTTGGCAAACTAAATCAGTAACAATGGGGGCTGCCGCCCCCAAACCCCCGCGAGTTTATCCGCTTTGGGCATTATCGGTAAATGTAAAAACGGCAAGCAATGTCTGCCTGCCGCCATTTACCGCATAAAGCCACGTCGCGCGTCGGGTCGCTCTCCAGCGTTGCCCTGTTTGCTCCGTGTTGTAATTGTTACCATTTTGTCAAGTGTTTATGCGGGGGGGGGGGGCAACTGGATTGTCAAGCTCATGGGGGGCAGTACCCTTTTTAGGGGGGTGCAAAATTGAAAAGGGGGTGCATTGTTTAATTAGGATAGAAATTTTTTACACTCCTAACTTATTAACAATATTCGTAGCCGCATATTGTTATCAAAAAAACAAACTGTTTACAAAGCTTTTTGCACTATTGAAAGCGTTATTTACTCCAGAAATAATGCTACTTCCAAATTCTTTTACTACTTCCCTAGCCGTCTCTCTAACTTTTTGGACTCCCGCCACAACTGTTTCAGCAACCTTAGAGCCTGCAATATATCCAACAGTTCCACCTATAAAACCACCAACAACTGTTCCAACCGGACCAAAAACCGTCCCGATTGTGGCTCCTATTGCCGTTCCTTTCGCACTAGCTGCTATACCAGCAACTGTTGCAACAGTTGTTTGTTCCATTTTATTAAAGCCTTCTTGAATTGTTAATTCCCCTGTAGCTACCTTCCCTAATATCTTAACATTTTCTATAGCGACATATGCTATATTTGCTATTGTTCCAGCTGGAGTTCCCTTAGGAATTAATTTTACTACTCCTTTTTCAACCCCAACTTTTAACGCACCTGCAGTAGCTGCCTTAATTCCAAAATCTGCTCCTGAAACTAACGCTTGTTCAACTACTTCTTCACCTTTTATTTCTTCACCATTCCATACTTTTGTTGCCAATTCTATTCCTACACCAATAGCCGCTCCTTGTATGGCAGCGTAGCCTGCTTGTTTTCCAATTCCAATTGCGAGATCCTTAGTCTTATATTCATTCCAGTTTAGCTCATTCCAATTACCGCTTTGAGCCTCGTTTTGTAATTCTTTTGCTCCTAATTTGTCTAATGGCCTACTCTTAATGTCGCCTGATCCAACTGTTACTACAACAGTTTTATTAGGAAAAGCTTTTTGAACTTCTTCAACTTGCTCTGCGGGAACTAATAATCTCTGGTTGTTATAGTTTCCTTCATTTATCATCCTTATAGTATCATCAGCGGTTTTCCCATACTTAGCTTGATATCTTTCAACTATCTTTCCAGTCTTATCCTTGATCACTATGTCTACAGAATTCTTACCATAAGTTTGACCTTCTTTAGGTACAAGTACCTCTGCTCTATAATCACTACCTTTAAGTTTGGCTTCTAAATTAAACGAATTAGTATGATGTTGTTCTGCTATGAATCCATCTAGATTGAAATTTTGATTAATAGTACCACTCTTAGTTGTTATTGCATCATACATTGATTGGTTTGCATATTTAATCGCATCATCTAATTCACGAAGGTATTCGGCAGTTTGCGCTGTTGTAAAATTTGAAGTCGTTTGTTTTAAATTAGCTGCAAACCAACTTTCTTTACTTCGCCCCTGATTAATTGTTTCTTCAAGAGTGACTTTATTATTTTCATTAATTTTAATAGTTTCAACTATATCATTACTTATTTCAATTATTTCGGATTCAGTTTTATCAGGAAGATTAGCTTTTAACTCATCTTCCAGCCATTCTTTAACTTCCTTATTATCTTTATTTACTATATAGCTTTTAATAAATTTATATTGCAGCTTTTTAAGTTCATTAACACTATCTACAAAAAAAACTGGCACGTACTCCGCATCAATGATTACGTCTTTACTCTTTTCTTTCATATTTATCCCCTAAATCTATTTATTTTTTGCTACGTATTCCCTCAATATAGCTCCCAACATTTGCTTATTGTTATCTGTTTTAGTTGCTTTGTGCTCGTCTGTTTTCCGATAGGTTCGACGAGTATTTTCCGTACTGCTAGTAGAATTACTACTCACGTTTTGTAATCTCTCTATTGACATATTTCCAGGCCTATTATCTTCATTACTTGCTGGCTTAATATCAATTTTGCTTATTGTCTTTTTTATCTGATCAATTTTATCTTTTAACGTGCTAGAAATCGATTTTGTATCCTTTACTGCTTGCAACAAATCTTCAGTTGTTATTTTATCATTACCACTAATAAACGCAGATTCTATAGCATCCTTTACTACAGCTTCTAAATCTGCTCCATTAAAACCATTAGTTTCTTTTATTAAAGTGATTGCATCAATATTTCGATTCCACTTATTTCTCTTCTTAATATGAATTTCAATAATCTTTCTTCTTTCTTCGGCATTTGGTAGATCTACAAAGAATAATTCATCAAACCTACCCTTTCTTAAAAATTCAGGTGGTATTCTCGAAATATCGTTAGCTGTAGCAACAATAAAAACAGTATTCTCCTTTTCTTGCATCCAAGTTAAGAATTGTCCGAATAACCTAGTAGTTACATCGTTTCCTCCACCTTCACTGCCAACCCCTGAAAATGCTTTTTCAATCTCATCAATCCAAAGTACACAAGGGCTAATAGCTTCCGATAACTTCAATGCTTTTCTCATATTCTCTTCTGATTCCCCAACATATTTCCCAAGAAGTCTACCAACATCAAGTCTAACTAATGGTATTTCAAATAATCTAGCTGTTGCCTTTGCAGTTAAACTCTTACCACATCCAGGCATCCCTATAATCATTATGCCTTTGGGTATGTCAACTCCAAACTTTATAGCCCTATCTAGATTACTAAATACCTTTGCCTTTCTATACAGCCAGTCTTTCAAGTTTTCTAATCCACCGATATCTTCAATACTTTCTTTAAAGTTGACCATTTCAAGCATGCCTGATTTTTTAATAAACTGTTCTTTTTCTTGCAAGATTAAACTCTTGTCACCTTCATCAAGATTCCCTCCATCTTGGTATGCAAGGTTAAGAATCTGTTTAATTTGAAATTCATTTAAACCTTTAAATGATAATGCAATATCACTCAACACATTCTGCTTTATCTCAATATCTAGATCAACTACGAATTTTTTTAATGTGCCCATTATTTCTTTATCGTCAGGGAGAGGTATATCAAAAACTGTAATATAATTTTCAAGCTCTGGGGGAATTACAAGTTTGCTTGAAACAATAAAAATTGTCGTCTGATAATTTTCGCGATACAAATTATCTTCTGATATCCGTTTAAGCAATGCTAAAATTTTTGCATCTTCCAAGTAGTCATGGATATCTTTCAATAATATAAAGCTATTCTGCTCGTATCCATAATCAGTTGCAAGGTTTAAAAATTTAAATAAATCACACTCCATCAAAGGGCTTTTAGTTCTAAAATCTACAATTCCCAAAGCATTGTTAAATTCATGTATCTTTACATCTTGTCCTATTTTAAACAAAATATCATCTATTACTTTAAAATCAAAATGGTTAATGTAAATTATTGGATGTAACGCATCGATATATGATGCCAAAATATTCTCCGTATTTCTACGCATTGACTATACCTCCAAATACAACAACGAATGATTAGGATTATTGCTTTTATAATCAATACCATCTAATACTGCAAATTTACTTCTCAATTGATCTATACCAAGTTCTTCACCATGCTGTCCAGAATTCCTAACAAAATTTGTACCTTCCATTCGTAATATCATAAACCTCTTTCCTTTTGGTTCGATATCCTTCCAATAAGATTCGGTAACTCCTGAAAATGAAAGCAAATTTTCTCCAAGTATTTCTATAAGACTATCTCCTCCAAAGGTACCATGTGAAAAGATTTTAGAAATATGATCGAAAATAAATCGTTTATCCGGGGGCATACTAACCAAACCTTTTTCATCGTAGTCACTCTCGTTAGGTAAATAAACATGTCTCATTTCTTCAATCATAAGCATCGCAAATATTGCCATCGGGGCTTGCCATTCTAGAGTATAATATAGGTTCCTATAATCAAGGCAAAATAAGCCATAATAAGATTCTATTATTTCATTTAGGCAAGCCTTAATTATTGCCATGTTATCATTATTTCTAATAATTTTATCAATAAGGGCATTATATCCAGAGTGGTAATCATCAATAATTGAAGTAACTTCATACTCCATTTTCCTGTACTCTTCCAATAATAGCTTTTTTTCATCTACAAACTGTAAAACTGAAATTCCTTCTTCGATCTTGTTATCATCAATTTCTACTTCAAATATCTTTATCAAGTCGCTAATTATATCAATGTCGCTTTTCTCAGAAATAGCGTTTACCTGGTTTAACCAATCGCTGTAACCCCTTACCTCCAACCATCTTACTAGCAAACCATTATGATATAACTCCAATACATCTTCAATAGAAAAGTTCTGTCTTAAATCTTCAATAGTTCTTATTGGGTTACCATCACATATTAAGTTAAATTTAATCGCTTTTGCCACTGCTTTTTCCTCCTAGGTATAAAAATGATTTTGAATTTTCAAATTTCCTAGAACCATAGTAGTCTAGCAATTTAAAGATTCATAGTTCTCTAACATACGAAGTAAGATGCCTTTTATCTCCTGCCTAAAACCCTCCGGCTTAAGCACCTCTAAAAACTCGGCCTGACTAAGAATCCACATTATAATACCTTTACCGAATACCTCTGCCTCTACTATATCCTTATTCCCCTCTCGCCCAATTACCTTAGCGGTAGGCAGACGGTCCAATACGGCTTCCAAAGATGGACCCCAGAAACGAAAGGTTATTTTCATAATGCTTCCTGCACGCATAAACTGTACCCTTTTACGGAATTCACCCTCTTCAAATCTATTGGCCTCTGGGATACGGAAATGTTTTTTTGTCACCTGATAGGACTGTATACGATCAAGTCGATATACTACTGGAAAGTCGTAACCATTACCTTCAATATAAGCTATAAGGTAAAAATAATAGTCAGAAAACATGAGCCCACAAGGTTCTAAAATTCGGGAAACAGGAGATTGGGCTCCAGGTTTAAGATAGGCAATTTCCAACTGAAAATGTTCTCGAACAGCTAGGCTTATATCCCATATTGTTTTAAGCAAAGGTTTATTATGTGAAACTGGTAGGTAATGGAACCTCTCATTCAATATGACCTCTGTTACATGCTTGCGAGTTTCTATAGTACAATGAGCGGATATTTTATTCAGCAGTGAACTCAGTTCTAATTTTGAAAACGCCTTACTTTCCAGCAATATTTTAGCAATAGCTAATACCTCTTCTTGGGTAAGCCAAGCACCATTACGACTTAAAAGATACCCTTTTTTACTGCGATCATAATCAATAGACGTGATATCCGACTTCCCTCGTATCGCCCCCTCTTCCAAGTAAGCCCTTAAGTCATCAATATCACGCTGTATAGTTTTCTCACTCACCGAAAAGATAGTTGCTACCTGTTTCTTGTTAACCGAGTATCCTTTATTAAGACTGTCATATAAGGATAGGATTCTGTAAACTTTGGCATAGGCATCTTTTTCGTCGATTTCTCTACGCCTATACATAGAAGCATATCTCCTTTGTGCATAGAGCAACTTATAGTATTAAACAAAGTTCATAATTCTGCTTTATTTTATAGATTTCCTGCCTAAAAACTATGTTTTACTTAATTAAATGTTATTTTGTATTTTCTTGTAAATATATTTCCAGTTTATATCAAAAGGATCAAATTTCGGATAATTTTTTAATGTTTTAGTTATCTCACTCTTGGATAGTAGATTACAGACTAAATGAAAGGTTAGGCATCCTCGCAACTGCACTTTATTTTTAATAAAATTAAACTCTGATAAGCCTCTGCAGCTTCGGAAATATTGGCGTCCATTATTTTATCCTTTGTTAAATCCGTATCACAATAAGGACAAAGCCACACCCTATGCTCACTTGCGCTATATGATGATTTGCCACACACCTTACATTTCTTTCTAAGCAAGATATCATCTCCATTCCTCACGTTCTGAGTTAAGAATAGCAAAAGACATGGACAATTTCTGTCCATGTAAATAATCAATCCCTATTTATGCTAAGAGATTAATAAGAATGTCATATCTTCAACTTTGGTGCAACACTCGAATGGCTATTGGCTAGTACCTTACCATAGGAATATTACTTCTGCCGTGCTATCGTTTCCTACTAATATATGGTCCAGTGTCTTGAGCATCAGTTCATACGAGAACCCTTCAATCAGACCTATTTCCTCAACCAAACGTCTCAGTTCTTTAACTCGATACCTAAGTAATGCATCGCTTCCATCTATGTGTTCTTTCCATTCTTCCTCATGAATTATCCGGTTTTCCACTAACTCGTTCCAAGCCTTAATGAAGGCACGTTCCGGTAGATTTCCATCGATCCTGATCTCGTATTGGCAGTCATCCGGTCCCAGCGACTTATATCGACCTGCTCTAAATCCTGAGCAGCGCCAATATTGCCTACCCAGGTCCTTAGTACGTGCCGACTCTCGCATGACATATGTACGTCCACAGTGCTTACAGATAATCTTACCAACAAAGGCATACCTTTCGTTCTGATTATAATGGTACTTGCTCATAAAATGAGCCTTCTTATACTGCTCCTGCCGCTTAAATTCCAGCTGTACACACTCCCAGGTATCCTTATCAATAATCGCCGGATGGGTGTCCTCAAAATAATACTGCGGCAGTTCTCCCTTGTTCTTGACCCTCTTCTTAGTTAGAGGATCGGCGTTAAAGGTCTTCTGAAACAGCGTGTCTCCCTTGATCTTCTCGTTAGCCTGTGTCAAGTCTTACATAAAAAAATAAATGACCTCCCGCAACATTTTCCGATAATTGCAGATGGTCAGCTATGCATTAAACGATCTTCATTTATTAAGATAGAGTCGTTGTCGTTATTACCAAAGTTCTTAATAATGCTGTGCATTGTCCGTTAGCCCAACTGCACAGGCGGGAGTAAAGGATAAAAATTAAATTCGCAGTTCCAGTTCAATTTAAATCATCAAGAATTCTTTGTAGCAGGGTAGGCGATATTCTAAAATCTACATTCATTAGTTTTGCTATATCGGATTTAAAATCTTTGATTATACCCTTTTTAGAAGCGATTCTCAGTATGCCAAGAGTACCTATGCTGTTTAAATCAAATTGTTTTGCTTTGTTTCGTGCAAGGAGATCATCAAGAATGACTTCCTTTATACCAAGTTCAGATGCTCCAATAATAACTTGAACTTCTCCAAGATGCAAACGACCTGAAAGAGCCTTTACCGCCAACTCATTCTGTACATTGAACTGGATAATTTGCCCTTTTGTAACAAAATGAGCAATCTGCGAAGCGGCATCATCAGTTTTGTGTGACAGCACAGTTTCCTCATATACAGCATAAGGAATGTATATCTTATTGAATATCTGGGTTAGTACATCCAGCCTGCCTATCTTACTCAGAAATATCAACGGACTGGAATTTGATACAATATTCATACACTGGGCCTCTCGCTTTCGTGGTTGGACATAAATTTCAGGTCATCTTCATACATTTCCTCTGTATATTCAACAGCAGGAATATTCAAATGGTTAAGGATATTGATAAATTCTGATAAAGACTTGCCTGCAAGTTGGGCTGCCTTTCCAAGACTTATATCTTTAGATACGAAGAGACCTATGGAAAGGTTGAGTTTTAGTTTATCCTCAAGGGTTTTGCCCTCTATATGCAGTGCGTTTATCTCCAATAACACATCCTCAGGCAGATACATGTTGACCGCTATCTGATTCATAATTTTTCACCATCCTTTTAACTTTTTTAATCATTCCACAATTTGCATTATTTTTATTATAAACAATGCAATTCTATGTGCTGCTCATTGCGATGGATTATTTCCATTATAACACAATTCAAACTAGAACAAGTATGAAAATGGCTGAACAATTTTAGCCTCTGTCAAATAGGGTAAAAAAATTATTGCTGATCATTTTCTCAATTCAAGTTCATTCCAATATTATACAGCCACTTTAGGACTGTTCTCCAAGAATTGCGGATCGTGTTTTTACAATAACAATGATCTCCCAATTACTCGTTATTGCTTTAGTTTTCTAAGCTGATTAATCCTTTTATAACTAATTTTATAGATCAGTGTCCCTCCTAGGTGGACTATATTTATCTAATTTTTCTTTTACTTCACGTTGGCTCGATGGAACGTAAATTTTCGCTGACTGCGGACTGGTCGATAATGATGACATCTTTATATTCCTTCGCAAAGACTCACTTAACAAGGGTAGACTTACCGGAACCGGCAACACCGGTAACAACAGTGAATATCCCTTTAGGTATCCTTAAACTGACATTTTTCAAATTGTGTAAGCTGCTCTTTTTCGTTTCATAAAAAACATTTTTGATATTCATTTCATGTTAAGGAAAAGTTATGCTAGATTGATATGCCGGGCGAAAGTTTTAGGACCGGCATTAACTATTTTAAAACAATGACCGCATCCGCCGCAGCAACCCCACCCGGATAGGCCAGCAGGGGATTAATGTCCATCTCTGCAATTTGACAGCACAACCCTTCTCCGCTATGAAATTGCACATAACGCGATAATTAGATATCTTCGTTTCCTTCATTACTATCATCCTTTTTTAATCCCACAGTTCTCATGTTATTTAAGAAATTGACCAAACCCTGTGAACCAAGAAAGATCCCTAATCCTAGGATAAATTCGGTTATCATCCCTACTGATCCGAGAAGTATAAATCCTGTAAAAGAATTAGGTAGTCCACGCATGGAACTCGTTAATGTGGATACTAGCCTCGGCAATGAACTGCCGATAAAGTAAAGCCCGAGAACCGAAAACGCTACTCTCTGTATATCAGTTACCTCTATACCAGCACCCTCCTTATAATGGTTTCTCTCTGTAACCATAATCGCAGATAATTTATCCGAAAAAAACCATAACAAAACTCCAAAGAGGATATATACCAATGAAAAAATGATGTTAATGAAACTTTCATGAGCCATTTGGCCCGACGTTGCTGTAGAAACAAAAAGTAGAACACTGGACAATACATTAATCCCTTGAATAATTATGTAGATACCAAGGATCTTGCAAGCCAAGCTTGCGACCTCACGATTACTCACTGTTCTTTCCCCCTTTTTACAATAAAGACGTGCATGCACGATTCGTGGATTCCCCCATAGTAAGCACTTTCTTTCGATTTCACAAACCTGTTCTCTTGCTACTCCAAACTTCAACTCAATCTACTGAGGATGGGAAGCTCTGTCAAAAACAATATATCCCAAAGTGGCTACGCTTTGACAATAAGCTCTCCGATTTCTGCTTCAAGCCTTTCTATATTGGCATTTTCTTGGGCTATTATGTGCTCAAGCTTAGCAACAATACTCAAAACCTGACTTTTCACTCGCTCAACGCTTGCCTGAGATTCATTGATTTTTGACTGCATAAACCAATCTGCGATTAACCCGTCAAAGAAGAAATCCGCAAATTTCGCAAAACCTCCTGTTTCAATGACAATGTCTGAACTGATCCTTACATCGGTTAGCTCTGCCTTAAATTGGCGCAGTAACTTCTGTATATTCTCTGCTTCCACTTTGGCATCGTCAATATGAGAATGTTTTGCCAGATCGGATATAAGTCCTCCCCCCAAGAGATCCCAAGTCCCCCATCCTTCGGCACTTTCAAGACTGCTTAGAACACTGTCCAGACTGTCAAGCACTTTTTTTCCCGCTGATATTGCTTCATTTATTTCTTTGAGATCGATTCTTGTGAGATTCGCTTTGTCTGTTAGCTCAAGTATCTTTTGGGCCGTTTCTCCGTTTTCTCGCATTAGTTCTTCTTTCTTTTGAGCAAAAAGCTGGTCGTATTCCTTTTGGCAACCGACATAGCCCAAGCGTTCAGAGGACAGTTTTGAAATCTGATATTTAACATCCTTCAAATCTTTTGCGGCCTGATCGTATCTCAGCTTTGCGGCAAGAGCTTCTCTTCGTTCCTTCTCAACGTGTTCATCCAAACTACCAAGTATTGAATAGAAAACCGAGGCAACGCTCTTATGTTCAAGTTTCTCTACATCATAATTTTCTTTTTCCAAGATTACTTTTAGCCCACTCTCTTTGCTTTCAAGATTATCCTGTTCCAATTCCAGCTGTTTCAGAATGGAATCAATTTTATGTAGGCGGGCTATGCCCCGCAGGGTTTGCTCTATCTTTTCGTTTATTTCCAAATTCATTTTATTCTCCTATCGAGTTTAATTAAGACCTTTTTCTTTGGCAAAATTGATTGATTTAATCTTGGTCAATCTGCGGGACTGGTCGGAAAGCAAATATGAGGGTTACAAATACAGTTTTCTTCATTTTCCACTCTCCTGACGCTTAACAAGTTAGCAATAGGTGACCACGCAGACACTATCTTTTCTACGGTTGAAACCAGGCAACGTCATTGTCATAAGCAGCTGCCTATTAGGCAAAAAAGACAGCCAGTTGCGGTACACCAGTCCGTAAGTTAGCGCTTTCGGTTGAGAGTCGCCTAATCTGAAACTTTGTAATTCTAATCCGTCGGCGGCCAAAGAAGCCGAAAAGGAAGGATCAAGCCAGTACAGCAATCCCTTGCAGTCGGGCCACCAGGCTGCCACAATAATCCCTGTTTCTGCAGGAGATTTCAGCTGCCGGACCGTTTGGCCGGTCTCCATATTGAAAGTATAAAGAATGTCCTGACGTTCTTGGGGAAATTTTGAATCTTGAGAGGGAACCGGGCCGCTATTGTAAGCCAGAAATTTTCCATCGGGGGACCAACAAGCGTAGCCGGTATATTCCCCAGCATGTTGAATATGATCCGGTTTTCCTGCGATCGGAACTATCCAAAGCCCTTCCTGGCCCTTTGCTATCAGAACATTCGCGGTGGGTGACCAGGAAGTATTGGGTACATTGGGCAACTCCGGAAGGCCCTGGACTAGGTGGGCTTGCTGTCCATCCCGGCGAACAAGCCAAAGCCGGCCATCATTCTCGTCCTGCCCGTCGGAAAGCAAAAACGCTAGCCATTCGCCATCGAAAGACCAGGCCGGATAACAGGCCTTGCCGGAGTTTGTAAGCTGTTTCAGTTCACCAGTGTCACCGTAAAGTACGTAGAGTAAGCCTTGCCTGGTGAAAGCCAAATCACCCCTATTCTTCAATACTGTCGCATTGAGATTCATCGAACTCTGAATAGCGGTTTGACTGAGGGATTGGTTCGCCATTTGCGTCCAGCCATGTCCGCCATCGGTCGTTTTCCATAAACACCCGTCAATAATTCCCCAACCTATTTGTTCGGAAACAAAATCAAGCTGGCTCAGATTGGTGAGATCAATATTCGGTTTAACCGACGTAAAGGTGCGCATGCCGTCGGCTGAGTAAAACAGCTCGTAACCGTCACTAACAAAAGCATGTCCGGCATCAACAATACTGGTTTGAAATCCCCGGAACGGTTCCTGACTACTCCGAACAGGCGTTGTGGCCTGCCAGCTTTTGCCGCCGTCCTGAGTAAGATAAAAAAACAAAGCTGGAGGTGTTTGGCCTCTCAATTCAACCGGCAGCAATCCCGTTTTTGCTTGAAAGAAACAGGGCGGATTGCTGTTCGCCGAACCGCCCTCCGCTTGATAGCCGGAGGGCACAGCCAAGTTCTGAGGTGTCCAGCTCACTCCCCCGTCGGCTGTCGTATACAACCAAATACCATCATCATGAGAAAAACCTGTCAGCCAGCCCTTATTGCGGTCAGCAAACACCAAACTGGTTTTGATCCCTCCCAAAGGCAAGTCCTTGGCAGATTTCGGAGTCGGACTCGAGACAGCTATCGATTTCCAGGTTGTACCGCCGTCAGTCGTTTGGAAGAGCTCATCAAACTCCGAACCCATGGCGGCGCCATAGCTGGCTAAAAGCCAGCCATGTTCGGCATCGGCGAAAGAAAGTTTAGCAGCGGAAGATAAATTTGGGCCGGTATCGATTTCAGCCTTTTCCCAATGCTGCCCGCCGTCTGTCGTACGACAAACAATTATTTGGGGAGAGGATTCCTGGGTAATGGCAAGCACCGCATTTTGCCCATCTAAGCAAAACGGCGAACTAACCAGCAGACTGGCCTGACTCTTGGGCGTAACGTCCGTCCAGTTCTCACCGCCATCAACTGTTCTGAGGATAGATTCCTTGGTACAGGCCCAGCCTGTCAAGGCATCAGCCATATGTATATACGTCAAGAAACTCTTTTCGTTAAGGGGGGCAGAGTTCACACTGCCCTGGCTGCTGGCTACAGTATTTTGCCGCGCTTGGCCACAGCCGGCAAGCCCGGCAAGCAAAGAAACGAGAATGATCATTAAGATAATAAACCTGGAAATCAAACTCTTGTACTTAAAACGCATTATGAATCCCCTTTGCTCTTGTCGATAACCCTCTCTTACGCTGCACTCAGGACCACCCCCCGGCAGAAAGAAGAATAAATTGACAGAGGTTCTTTCTTTTTACAATATCAAGTACCAGGAGTAAGTGCTTTACCATTCCATAGTTCATTCGTTTTAGAATTCTAAGGTTACGGACTTTCTTTCAATCAACCTTCGGGAATATGAGATATTTCTCTTCAACCCAAAAATACCATCCTCCCGGCGATTCAAGATAGGCAAAAGTTTCTTGTCTCTTCTCAATTCTTCCCCTGACATCATGGGTAAGATTAGTTGAGGCTGCCGATTTTATTTCCTTAAACTGCTCAACTTCATAAATTGGAGTTCCTTCTTTTAGAAATACATCTCCCTGTATAAGTTTGACATTATCTTCGGTTAATTTAACTGTTTCTGATTCCGGAATCCATCCTTTGAAATTAATTGGAGTGTCGTGGACAGGCACAGCTACATATAACCACAATTGTTGATCTTGACATTGAGCAGCATCTAATACTTGAATAACTGTATTTGCTTTTATTGGACGCAATATTTTAAAATCCTGAATTGGAAGCGCAGTAATCTGAGATGCTTTCGGGACAAACCTTTGCTTATCCTCATAAGATTGATAGGCTATCGATAATGAATCGACTTGGTCTATCTTTGACCGCAGCTCTGTATTTTCATTTTCTAAGGACTGAATCTTACTATTTAAATTTGCTTGATTCGAACATCCGGTAATTAAGGAAACATTCATTAAAATAAAAATTAAGGCCAATAATTTCCTCATTGATAATTCCTCCTTGTTAAAGAAACAAGCCTGGTAGAGTCTGTCCGCACTAACAACCCGCGTATTCCCGAATTCTGGTTACTACATCCATATCATCCCAGATTTAGGGAATTCGTTGTTAGGAGACGGACTATGCCCCGCAATTCAGAGACGACCATGGATGGGAGTCCCTTAAACGGCCCTCTCGACTGTATTAATGCATTAAATAAGAATACTGCGCACTAATGTCTTGGTTTCGCTATACAAAATTCAACTAACTTCTCCATTTTAACTATACTCCCATTCCTGGCATTGTAGATTATTAGACATTGGCTGAATATGAGTCAATGATATAAAAAAAAAGATTAGAGTACCCCCTCCGATTTGAAATTTCCTGGTCACACTAAATCGGAGGTTTACAGACTTAAAAAATTAATTATTATTATTTAATTTCTATATTAAATGCATTATCTTTAAATATTACAGATTGAGCCAGTGATATAGTATCTTCTTTACTAAAATAATCTGCATTTAAGAAGATAGCATAACTAATATCACTATTTTCTTTTGCAAAAAATACATACCACATTGTAGAAGTCAGTTTACTCTTTTACAAACCATTGCAGCCATACCCTTAATAACTTGGAAAGGTCTATTCTGCGTTTACCACATTCACAATGTCCAGTTGATTGATTTTCTTCACCGGCCCCTTCACAGACAGGAATTAATACCTTCATCTTGCTATTAGGAGATTTACTAAAACATTAAAATCAGGTCTGTTTTGCTTAGGGTCCTTCATTCCAGCATCAATCCAATAACCGACCACTTTATTTTCGGCTAGCAATAGGACTACGTCATAATTTGATTCACGGACACCAGTTTCAATTTGAGCCGTATACAACTTGACTCGTTGACCCATATACTTAGAAAAGTCTAAATTATTCAGTTTCGATAATTCGTTGCTTCGCTTTAATAAGTCGCCAACTCTAACACCATCTTTAACGGCTGTAAAATCACTTGGCAGTTGAACATCTTCAGCACCAACACTGTTTACAGCTATCTTGAGATTCTTCTGGCTTAAGAAATCTCGAGCAGCACTTGAATAATCTACTGCTGTTGCTGACTTTGTTTCTATCTGAAACCAATAATAAATTACGTGATTTTCGTTACCCCAATTAACCTGAAGCTGAAATAAATATTTACCTTCCGCTTTGGGGAGAACGATTGAGTTTTGGTTTATTGGATACAACTTCAATTGTTGATTGCTATCTACTAACCTAACCTGGTAGGTTGGCTTATCTAAGCCCGCAACCTCCTCAGCCATGAACTCAAGCCATGATTCTGGCTTAACCACACTGACTGGTAATTTCATCGCTTCGTCAATTCCTAAACCGAAATTCGTATTACCAATCAACACGCCAGGCTGCGAAGTGTAGTTGGCGTCTCCCCTAGTCCAAATGAGCTTGGTCGTTCCATTGAGAATTTCCAGTTTAGGATAATGGGAACTATACCCGACTTGCTCGGCGGTTAAGTCATCAGGGGTTTGGGCGACCTCTATGTTGGACGTATCGGCATCGGCATACAACTTTGTAACAATATTTTTTATTTCTGGATTTTCAGCGATATAATCCACCTTTGTTTCACCGATATGTCGAGATACCCTTATTTCATTACCGTTAACTGCAAAATCTAGTGTTCTTCCGCTTCCGTCATTGAAAGCGAATAGAACAACCAAGCTGTGATTTACATCAAGATTTCGGACACGTGTGATTTTGGAATTATTGAACGCCTGAATTATAGAAGACCAATCTTTATCATTAATTGTTTTCTCTGTACCATTCATAGAAATGCGAATTTCTTTGATATCACTTTGATTAACTGGTATATGGTAGTTCGGTAGATTCTTAACGTTGGTGAAAACTACAACGGCTATCAAAGCTATCACTGATAATCCTATCAAAGACCATTTAACGGAAGACTTTCTGAACTCTTTAATCATGGTTATTCTCCTCTTGATCTGAGATTTGGAACCAGATAAACTTGTCAATCCTATCAATCGCGGCGTGTTAGAGTATGTCTCTACCAATTTGATGAGCGTATAAGCATATTCGTTGGCTTGTTTAGTATTGATTCGATCCATGGCTAAAGCGTCACAAGATATTTCCTGGTCTTCCCGCATTCGGTAAAAGGCGTACCAGATTAACGGATTGAACCAGTGGATGATTACTAAGACCTGAGTTAGCCAATTTATCATGATGTCTTTACGTTTGAAATGTAAAAGCTCATGTAAAAATATATGGCTTATTTGTTCCAAACTAAATGTTTGCCCAATCCCAATCGGTAACAGTAACCTTGGATGAATGAAGCCTAATAAAGATGGACTGTTTACATATCTCGTCTTTAGCAGGGGAATCTCTGCTTTTATCTTTAGCTCCACCTTAAGTTGATTGAAAACTGTAATTAGCCTTGGGTCAGTGACTAAATTATGTTCAATTTTATTACAGAATCGTCTGTTAACAAGGGCTGTAAGAGTCGTTAATATCAAAATTCCTAAAAGCCATATCCAGAACATCAGCTTATATATGAAGGGAAAGATGGCTAAGGGTGCCATCTTATTTTCTCTTGTTTGCTGTGTATTCATGCCTAGGGTAGCTTTGCTGGAATTGCTATCAACAACGGCAGTTTGGGCGAGGCTAGACTGCATAGTATCAACGACATTAGTCGTTGGCTCTGTCGCACCTTTAGAAATAGGGGATAAAAATTGTTGTATGTAAGACGGGTTAATAAAATTATAGGCACTCACTGGACTACTGGGTGCCCATGGTAAAACTAAGCCAATCATCAAAACAGACCATAGCATATACTGGAAACGTGCTCCCATTCTATGTCTAAGGACATGTTTTACTCCCAGCAGAAAAACGATGAAGATGCTAGCTTTGGCAGACGTTGTTAAAATCCAGTTAAATAGGTTCAGGTAATTGTCCTGAAATAGCGTCATCAGCATCTTCTTCAGTCCTTTCTTGCATCAAGGAGCTGTTTAAGTTCTTTAATTTCATCTTGAGAGAGTTTTTCTTCTTGAAGAAACGTGACGAGCATTGGCTTTATGGCTCCACCAAAAACACGGGTCAGAAAGGACTTACTCTCTGCTTTGATACACTCTTCCTCAGCCACTAATGGATAGTAGATATATAACTTTCCCTCTTCTTTATAGCCGAGGGCTCCTTTCTTTACCAGTCTTCCGATTAACGTCTTGACTGTATTTGGTTTCCAATCGGTATTATGCTCTAATGCCCTAACAATTTCGTTGGCAGTACAAGCTGATTTCAACCAACAAATCTTCATGACTTCCCATTCCGCATCGGAAATATTCGGTGTTTCTAACATCTTTAAACCTCCACGCCAAGATTAAGTTTACACTTGTAGTTATTTAATATATTACATTTGTAAACGATAATTGTCAAGGGAACCCCGTAATATTGCCTAATCAAGTGGGTCTGCGCCATTACGTTTAAATGCTGCATTACGGGGAGTTAAGCCAAAACGTAACCGACCGCGTGTGTGCATGGTTTCTTTAACCTACTTATCGGGATTCGCTCCGCTCCAGATTAACGTGCCGTTGGCCTTGCACTCGGCATAGAATTTTTGAATCTTGGACTCATAAGTGCCATCTTCCATAAATATCTCTCCCATATAGTCATAGGTGGCGCTGTTCATATAATATATTTCCATTTGGTCAGCCTCGGGCGAAAAGTCACAGTCCCATTGCCGCGGAACGGGCTTGCCGGACCAGTCCATGCTTTGCAAGCTCCTGGTCCAAAGCGTGGAGGTAAAGTAGACCGTCTGGACGCAAACGGTTTTGCCGTCCTCCTCAACATCTACGCCACCACCGTAAGTGCAGTACAGGTCTTTGCCCCAATACTGAACTTTAACGCTGGGCCGTTGATACTTCACGCCGTCAGGATCTATATAATCCATGGTTGACGGCTGGAGCTTTATAAGTTCGTCGGAATACGGGATGTAGGTATCATAGATGGTGGCATAGGCAAACGCCCCAAACAGTACCGCAATCGAACAAATAACAGATACCGCCGCAATCATAACGTTTTTACGCACAAGCCTCTTTTTTATCTTGCGCAGGGAATCAGCCAAAGGCTGGGCTGTTTTTACCAAAGTATTCCGGTCTATAGCGAACGCTGTCTGAAAGGCTTATATAGGGCGATTTCACAGCTTTCACAGAATCGCACCTCCTCAAGAGTTTTATTTATGAAGTTTCTAAACTATACAGTTATTCAGAAAAAATTCGGCAACTGTACACCTATTTCCTTCAACATACGAACATTTTTGTCAAACAAATAAAGTAGTTTAATAAGTAATCAAAAGCCGGTTTCCTCAAAGGAAAACCGGCCTTTTTTTCTAGAAGTTGTCGTAACTAATTATGATCCTAGTAACTGAACATAGTACGTTATCGTCTGACTATCTTCAAAGTACTTAAAATCGATTCGGATATAGTCAGATACGGAAAGTATATCGTCTACAGTCACGTATCGTTTTTCCTTATCACCCTTCAGAACCATAACCGACATACGCTTAATAGCATCCGTATCCGTTACGGTAACGGAGGTGGCAGTTTTTCTATCCTTATAGGTCGGTCAGTACTATGTTCTGAACATGCGTACTTCCCAATAACGTTACTTCTTCCATGGCCTCGTAATCCTCTTGTGGAATATTGTAATAGCGTTTCTCATCGCCAGATTCCCTTTTCGCAGAGATTCTTTAGAACCGTATAAGTAGTAGACTTATTCCACTCCATTTCTTTTTTACACTGTTTTACCAGCTGGCCAGAGCCGATAGGCTCGTACTTCCAGGTTATATCGGCAAACCTTGCTTCGCTCTGTGATAGTTTATATTCTTTCATGGCTATTCCTCCTTAGTCTATGTAGTATAGACCTGTAATTTTAGTCTATGTTCATTCCCGCTATAGCCCACTGGGCCGCCGAAGAATTCTAAGCGCAAGGCGATAGGAGCTTCCCCGAGAGCATCAAATGTAAGCAGGGTTTTGCCAGCGGGCAGTTTTTGGGAGAAGGTGCTTCTGCCCAGTTCCTGGTCTTGATCACCAAAAAGGTCCACGGTAAGATAATCTATATCTCCCTTGATCTCACCGTCAACTTTAGCAATCATAAAGGTATGGGTTTTATCCAGCAGTATTTTCTCTATGGTCACTTTGGTCCCCTTGCAGTCCACCGACTGGTTTACCACAACAAACTGTCCATATTGCTCCGCCAGGGCAAACCTGTCTGGGTTTTCATTATTACCATAATAAACGGGCAGGACTGAACAGCCCACCAGGGCAAGGGCATAATTTTCTCTTGAGTTCTGCTGCATGGTGGTCCTTTGATGGTAAGAATCAATATCCCAAAGGGTTTCGCCCTTTTCATTTAACCCATAAATCTGGTGATACTCCTTATTCCACGGCTGACGATAAAAAGCTGTAAACCTGTGCTGGTTTACCTCAACAATTTTCAATGAGACCTTATTCCCTGCCTGGTATTCGTAGACAAGGCAAGGAATCGCCGGATCCATTATTTCTAAAAGGTGATAAAATTGATTTCCTCCTACTCCTCTCACCTTATCTACTGTCTGCTCCCCCTGACCCACAGTCGATTGTTCCCACCACCGAGATCGTGTTTGAAGTTGCGTGATTCGAATATTTTCGTTCCGTCAGCAAACTGCCCTTCGTATACTTCAATTTTCTCCTTGCCGTCGGGTGTGACAAAACGCAAAAAGGCACCGTTATCCGTGTTGGCGTCGATAGTGAAGTCCATAGCCAAAAACATCTCTTCCTCCGGAATGGAGCGGGAGTGGGAGTGGGAGTACAGCATTCCCGCAGTTGCTACGGCTATCAGTACGATAAGCATCAAGACAATCCGTTTGGAAATAAAATTGGTCAAGCTAATCACCCCACCTTCACCTACTTCACTTGATGATCCGCAGTGTTCTGCTTACTTTGTGATGCATACCCCGTTTTCGCTGGGATTAAGGCTATACCAAAATACGATGCATCCGTCAGTCAGAACGCCGGGATCTTTTTACGGTTTCAACGGAGCTCGATCATTATTTTCAGTTCCTCCATGAAGTCTATATTTTCAAAACGGCTTGTACTGACGCTGTACTGCTGGTTTCCCTCAAGGGCCGGGAATACCATGGTAAATTCGTTGGGATGCTCCTCGTCCCTTTTGATATATTGTTTAGGTGTCACATATTCCCCTGCGGCATTTTTTATATGAAGCTTGCTTCCCTGAAGATAGGGCGCTTTGCCTTCGGCCGTATAGCGGACGACCGTTTCATTGTTGGCGGTTTTGATGTCCTTAATGATCAGATTTCCCATCTTCCCCTGAGTCAGTTCAAACGGGAAATGTCCGTCAATCTTTTGGGCACTTTCCCCAGGAGTCTTAGTTTTTATGGTAAGCGGCGTCTCCTGGCCGCTTTGATCTATACTTACACCACCGCCGCCGGCATGTATAATCCGGCATGGGATAATGGTAAGGTATTGGGGAATGTTATTTGCTTTTTCATATTGAGCATTACCTTTGAAATCTTTGCCTTCAGGCAGATTAGTATTTCCGCCCCAGCTGCCGCCTCTGTCTATGAGTTCAATCCCTTTGTCATCAAAAACAACCCAGGTGTAAAACGGTTCCATTGCTCTGGTTTGGGCACTTATATTCTTATCCTTGTAAATTCCGCTAAAGTTGATTGTCGTATCGATCGGCGAAAAAACTATCTTATCTACTGTCACAAGACAGTCCGGCAAATCCACTTTACAATGTGGTGTAAAGACAGAGCTGTTTTTTACCAGTTCATCTTTTGACACTGTGAAAGCAAAGTTCCATTTACCTTTGATACCCAAGATATCGTTGATGTTTAAATCAACCTTCAAACGGTCAGATGCTCCGGGGGAAGAATAGGATACTTGATCACTGCCCATAAAGGTCGAATCATCAAGGTACTGGCCTGCGCCCACTCCGCCTCCGACAGTGCTGTCGTTAACCTTTAAAAACCTGGACAGCCCTACAACTTCTAAATTATCGATCCTGCTCTGGCTGCTTATGATATATCCCAGGATCAACTTGGAGTCGTCAGCCAGCGCTTCAGTGATTGTTATCGTAATCCCGCTGTCTGTAACGCTTTTATTAACCAATTGGGAATAGGGCATATACTCTTCGTAATGTCCAAATTTAATATTAAGTATCTCAAATATGGAATTTACAAGCGGAATATTCTTGGCCAAAACCGGAGACACTGTCCCGGCTCCCATTAATAGAACCAGCAATATAGCTGCGGCGACTGCGCCTCTTTTGGCTATCTTTAGATACATTCTGTTCCTGATTTTTTTAGGGACGTTTTTCTTGATCTTTTCCTTAAGAATTTCAGGCATCTCATCCTCTGCCTTACCCAATTCGCTCTGATCAAACTTAACTTCATTCAGTAATATATAGATATCTTTTTCATCCAAACAAAAGCGCTTATCCATCACAATATTTCTCCTTTCAAGACCAACTTTTCCTTTAAAAATTTCCGGCCTCTTGAAAGCCTTTGATCCACGACATTCCTGTTTACAGAAAAGCTCCTGGCTATGTATTCTATATCTTCAGCAAGGAAGTATCGCCTGATGAAAATTTCTCGGTCTTGCTCATTCATGTCCTGGATAGCCGCCAGTAGTTCTTTCCTGTTTTCTTTTCTTACCACAATATTTTCCGTTGTCAGCTCATCATAGAGCTCACCGGCCTCGAACCACTCTACAGAATTTTGTTTGCAGAGCTTTTTTTGATAATCAATAGCCTTATATTTGGAAATAGCTGCAATCCAACACTTGAAATCTCCCTTTGTCTCATCAAAGCTTTCAATGTTGTTCCACACGGCCAAGAATACATCGTTTATACACTCTTCAATGTAAGGTCTGGAGCCGCCTGCATTCAGCATGTTTCGCACAATACCGTAAACCAGATTACCATATTTATCCATAGCAGATTCAAGTGCTCTTATGTTTTTCTTTTTTATTTGAGTCACATAATTACTCCCGTTTATCTCCATCTTTTTACTCCGCCTTTTTGATTCCTTTGAGAAGCTTCTCATGAGTTATTACGATATTACTTGGTTTTTCTGACATAGGATAGCGAAAACTTTAAAAAATATTTTCAATCAATGTAGCTTTCTTTTCAACAAGAAATAAAGAGTCAGAGTCATTCTTAAAGAATCTCGGGTAAACTGGAGGTTAATAACTGATGAACATTGATCAGGAGTTTTTAGAGGAACTAAAAACAATTAGCCGCAAACTTGAAAAATTAGAAAACATTGAAGGAAGACTTAAAAAGCAAGACAATATCGATGGGAAACTTAATAAACTGGAAAATATCGAGGAAAGACTTGACGGTATTGAAAAAACTGTGAAAACAATGCAGAAAGACATATCCAACATTAACAAGCATATTGAAAAAGGCATTTATGTCGATCTTGACAGAGTAAACTAACGGCTGACGAAGCTGGAAAAAAAGATCATCTAAACAAACGATTAGCTTAATGAAGGTACAAAACCTTCTTTTTTTGGTCTATCAGAAAGTATAAACCTTTCTGATAGACCTAAGTGCTACTAAAGTAGCCGCCTTCGCCAAAGGCTGACAGAATGACTAATACGTGCGAAGACAGTGTCTTCGTCGTGGGCGCCAGCCAAGTTTTCTAGTGTTATTGCAGCGGGAATGTTATGCGCCAGTTGCCTTTGGTGTTTATGCCGCTGGTGTAAAAAGAACCGTAAAGCGTGTAGTTTTCGATCTGCTCCCGGGAAACAGCAAAGACAAACTCCTGATAATCGGTCCTGACAGTACTGTCGAGCCCTTCCGCAAAAGACACGCTGTAATCATCGTTAACGCGGTTTCCTACTTGATCGATCAGGTAGAAATACCCATGGTTATCCAAAGTCTGCTTTTTGGCAGTTGCCATCTGTATGTGAAGCTTTCCGTCTACAAATCCCATGGCCGTAACATCAAGTCCTTTCACCGGAGAACAGATTGACGGCTCCGGCACAAGCACATTACTCCGGCCTGAACTTTTGATATTTTCTGGAATAATCGTTTCACCGCTGCCGATTATGTTTACTGTTTGCGTTTCCGATACTTCATCTGCTTCGGCAAGGTTGGTATCTACCCGAACATTCTCCAGCGCAGTCTTATGACTTATAAACTCCCGGACAGAAAATGTAAGTTTGCTTCCGGTAATATTATGATTTCCCCATTCGGTAATCAGAATCAGGAACGTGGCGGTTTTTGTATCCGCATCATAACTAATACGTTTACAGGAAGCACTGGAACTAAAGGCCCTGTGAATAGAATAACTATCAAACAAATCGATGGTTTCATCCACACGGTCGCCGGTAAGATCCTGCAGCGTAATATAAATTTCTGCCGTATTGTCATGAATATTCGCGGAAACAACCTCCATACGGATTCCATTATCCTGGCAAGCCTTTTGTACCGGTACGAAGAACTGTGCTGCCTCAGGAGATACCAAATACATCAATTGGTAAATGGCAGGTACGTTTGAAGCCATTACAGGCGCAGCCAAAACCAAGCACAAGGCAAAAGCAACTGCAATTACAATAGGCCTGCGATAAAGCGGTTTGGTTTTTCCCGTTTTTTGTTTTTTATTGTTCTGGACTGACATCAGGGTGTTGCTAATAAGACCGGGGTCAACCGAAATCTGTTCATTCATACTGTTATATGTTTTTTCCAGCATTACAATTCTCCTTCCATCATTTCAGATAACCGGGCCCTCGCTCTGGTGAGTTGCGTCCGGACAGTAGATTCCTTAACACCAAGGATTTTGCTAATTTCACTGACAGAATACCCCTCATAGTAAAATAGATGAATGACTGCGCGGTATTTGGGCTTGAGTTTTCTGAGCGCCTCGTCGAGGCCGTTTTCTTCGGGCAGGGAAAAGGCATATCGGTCATCAAACGGCTCCGTTCGCCGCCGCCATAAAGAAGCCCAATGCTTCTTGGCACAGTTGATTGTAACCCGAATCAGCCACGCTTTGCGATGCTCCTCACTTTGAAATACTAATGCGTTTCGGACATACCTTAGGAATACCTCCTGGAATATATCGTCGGCATCGCTCCTGGAGCGGACCTGGGCAAACGCCAGCCTGTAAACCATGTTGGCGTATTCTCTTACGACTGAATCTATTGTTTCTGTGGACAGCGGCTCAACATCCATTCGCCAAACCTCCTCTCGCTGAGAATACCCTTCAGGCATCCCAAAAGCTACAAAGAGTTTTCAATTTTATTGATCATAATTCCAGGGTGGATGAACAATACAAAAAAACAGGCGTCGAATACTGCTTAAGCGTTCGACGCCTGTTCGTCGTTTTAGCGTCAATTATATTATCTTCATTCGCCGTAATGCGAAAATTTTTGCAAAGTCAATCCTCGATAAGTTCATGTTATGTAAATTGTATCCCGCGCTTTCAGCTTTATATTCTTATCAACCGACCGACCTGTTCGCTGGCAAGGCAAAATAATCCCTATATGGAAAACACTTCAGCGATCCAGAGCTTCCCGCTGCTGCCATACGACAACCGTATCCAGCTGCCTTCACAGTATATCCGCAGCTCATAAAACCCCAAGTTTGTGATATACTCCAAGCTCGCGCTATTGGGCTTGCCGTCCTCGCCGTAGAGCTGGTCGATCGCCCATTTTCTCGGCGTCCGGTTCCCGGGCAGGGACTTAAGAGTGTCCTCTATCCTATCGCCAAGCTCGATATCCCGGAGCACGCTGAGCAGCTCGCGATTTGCACAGAAGATCGTCTCCCCATAGTATATGTGTTGAAGAATATAGTTGTCGAAATGATCGGCGACGGCATCCGGTCCGGGCTTGAACTCATAACCCATGTTTCCTACATAGATATAGAGGTTCGGTGCCTCCGGCGTCCATCTGCCAATCGCGTAGTCTATCATATTTTTCGGGATTTTCCATACTTGCTGCGTTTCAGCGAAGGTCATGCCGATCGAATAGCCGTGCAGCGAAATCAGTTCCTCCTCCCGCACCCGATCATCGGAACGGAACTCCGGCCTCTCGGCGAGGGAAACCGGCGTCACCTGGACGGTGATATTCTCCTCGCTAACCGGATCTGCCGTGGGCGGGGTAGGGGCCGACACGGTCGAGGGTTTTGCTGTTGGCTCGGCGGTCGGCGGTACGGTCGAAGCCGGCGGCGTTGTCGGGTCGACAGTTGCCGACGACGAGAGCGGCGGGATTGCGGTCGCGGTCATATCATCGTCTGGCTTTCCGCTTGAGCAAGCTGATAATGTTAAAAGCAAAAGCGCCATGACAAGCACCATTATCTTTGTGTGTTTCATCTTCTATCTATTCCTCTTTTCTGTCCGCCGTTTGGCGGCAACTCTCGAAGCTGGGAGCACTGATAATACCCTTGCTTGCGAGGCAAGCCAGACCGGCATGGAATGGCAGCATCTTCGTGAGATAATACATGATTTGGTTCATAAGCTGCTCCGGAACGTTACCGGCGTATTCCCTGTAAAGCCAGGAATGCTGTGATGGCATTTTGCTCGGCGTCGGCTGTCTTTAAATCGGCGTAAGCAATCAGTTTCTCCCCGTCAAAAGCAAACAGGTAAAAGGTCCCGTCATTTGTTTTGAAATTGTTAATATTATTTACCCTGCCAGCTTTCCGGAAAAACCAGGCTGCCGCCGGTGACGGAATTGGTATAGAGATCCAAGGTCTTGTCCGGTACTGCTTCCTGTATCGCTTCCTGTACTGGTGATGTCTGACTGCAGGCCGCCAGCCCTCCGGCCAGACAGGCTATTGTCCGCAAAACACCCAATACGCTTTTCAATATGTTGGCCATCCGGTTGGTCATGGTTTGTATTATCCTTTCTTCACTTTAGGTTATTCAGGAATAAAGACAACAAAGCATGGTTTTTGCAACATTTATGATACGGTCTGGTTCGGTTATCATTTAAATGATCCGATCACCGTTTTGCCGTCAGCAGCGTACAAGGGAATTTTCCAGTTGCTGAATACGCCTTCTTCTTGCATTTTTAGCGCCTCCTCAGGGTTTTTAGGCTGCGGGCCCTCAAGATCTTCATATCTTACATAACCGGAAGGACCGCCCTGTGGTTCAGCGGCAACTAAATCCGGCTCCGGGTTACCATTAATGCTTTGGCCCCTAGCAGTGCCATATGTTTGGCCATACTCGTTGATTTGATAAAGCGGAATAAGAGCAGTATTCTGGCTGAATTCCGTTTGCCATTCCCTGTTTTTCAGCCAATTATAAAGCGGTGCAGACTCGAAATAGTATATAAAATTAGTTCTGGCTTCAATTAAAACAACTACATCCTGCCGGTAATGAATGTAATTACTGATAGAACGGGCATCGACATCCTGTCTGCCTGTTTGGACGTACCAGGCCGGGTAAATCAGAGTTTCGAAACCGTCGGTACCTTTTAGGTGCAGAGCGGATGGCCCGATATTATGGTGGATAAAACGACTAACAGACTCTGATCCCGGAATGGTTGCCGGGTAGGGTTCGGCTGACTTTAGCCACGCTGTAACTTGAGCCAGAACTTCTTCTTGATTATTGGGACTCCAAAAATTGCCTGCCCCCGAATCATCACTGATACTCAGTGATTGGATGGATTTTGGTAAAAGGGATGATGATTGAAATGTCACCAATCCGGAGGTCTGATCATTGTTTAAAGTTATGCTTACAACTGAGTAATCTTTGCCTTCTAAGGTTATTTTACCCGCTGCTTGATTATCACCGGTTGTCTTTATAGGGAATGCTGCTTTCTCTTGGTTGTCAAGCATTGCTTTCAGTACCAAATGATCGGACGTATTCCTATCCAATATCCACTGCTCTTTGCCATTGTTAAATTGATCGGAGACGGGAAAAGAAATCGTCAACGTTTTCGTTTCGCCGGATATAACGGCCGTTGAAGGCAGCCGCAAACTTTCGTTTTCTGCTCTGGGAATTATTTCCGCATTGGCAAGCGTGACAAAAGCGGCTAAAATAACAATTCCTATAATGAATACCGTCAAAGCGAAAGAGCTCTGGGGATAATTTTTGATGTTCATAAGCCGTCGCTTCAGCAGCGAACTTGATCCGGAAAGGCCCGTAAGGTTGGCCATTCTGAGCGGTCCGGCAGAACATTCCAGCAATTTTATTAAGGTACCGGCATAGCCTGTCGAATTATCCTGTCCGAAATATTTTACAGTCATGGCATCGCAAGCTTGCTCCTGGTCTTCCCTTAATTTACGAAAGGCATACCAAATAAGCGGGTTAAACCAGTGCAGAATTAACAACGCCTGCATAAGCCAGTTGACAAGAATGTCTTGGCGCTTATAATGCCATAATTCATGAACCAAAATAAACTTCAGCTGTTCCTGGGTAAAATGGTCAGTCAAGGCTTCCGGGATTAATATTCTCGGATTAAACAACCCGAACAAAGAGGGTGTCCCCACGGCCGGCGTGAAAGTTAAGGGAATGTCTCTCTTAATGTTCAGTCTTTCGATTACAGCTTCCAACCCGACCAAGATGAACCAATGATGTAAAGTTTGGCCCCGAATGGAGCGGGAAAACCTAATATTCACAACCACTGTGGAAACAAGGAACACAGCCATCCCGAACAGCCAAATCATCAACAGCAGTTTATGGGTTAAAGGGGAAACGGCAATGGACCACAGGATTGATTTGACCTGCGGCTGGGATTCACCGGCAGCAGGATAATAATTACCGTCACCGGCAGAATTTGTTCCCGGGGGGACTGTTGTGATTTCACCCACACCATGCTGAAAATTATTATCAAGGGAATAGCTCATACTCCCGGCTGTTACCTTTGGGGTAAAAGGTTGGGTGAAATGATCAATGCTCCATGAACTGGATGGTGTCCAAGGCAACAGCAGGCCTACAATGACTACGGCCCATAACAGATAATGAACGGTTGCTGTCAGCTTACGCCTAAACAGTAATTTTACGAGCAGCAGAAAGATAATTAAGACACTGACTTTGGCAGAGGTCCGGAGGACCCAAGCAAATACAGGAAGCAAGCTAAATACAGAGGCCATTTTCACCGCTCCCTTTCTTCCAGAATACGCTTAAGCTCCTCAATTTCTTCCGGGGAAAGCTTTTCTTCCTGAAGGAAGGTAACCAGCATGGGCTTTAGCGCCCCGCCGAAAACCCGTTTCAGAAAGGATTGGGTCTCCGACCTGACGCACTGATCTTCGGTCGCCAGCGGATAGTAGCGATATATTCTGCGCTCTTCTCTAAATTCCAAAGCGCCTTTTTTTACCAGCCTTGTAATCAGCGTTTTCACCGTGTTCGGCTTCCAGTCGGCAAAGCCGCTTAAAGCTGCAACAATTTCATTGGCCGTACATGGAACAGCCTTAGCCCAAAATATTTTCATTACTTCCCACTCAGCTTCTGAAATCTTTGGTATCTCAGACATAATTTCACCTCTATTAATTATTACGCTTGTAGTTATTATTACATATGTAATAACAGAGGTCAATTAATCTTAAATGTCTAATTATTTTCCAACGCCCTGAAATATTCCCTTAATTTTTCCGAAACAGCCGTATCAATACTGATACGATTTTCCCAGGAACCACTATTCATAGCATTCCGCAGGTTGAAGCGAACAATGACAATTTTGCCGTTATTGTCGATGATATCCAAATCCCTATTCAATAATTCCTCAATCACTTCTCGCTCTTTAATTTCCACCTTCTTGGGAATTACTGCTTGACCCGGGTTACTCGCTCTGTTCGCCATCATCCTATCTTCGTATTTTTCCAGCTCGACAGATTCTATGTCGTCCGGTATCAGCACAAATTTTTCGTAATAGCCTTTTTCATTAAGCCATTTTATGAGCGAAGTAAAACTGCTTTGAAGCTGAACAGTTTTCCATTTGTCTTTATTGTCCGTTACCGATATGCTTATATACCGCTCCTTTCTTGACGTCATTTCTTCATAGAACATTTTGTTTATTTCATTTTTCAGACTACCCATCAACTGCTGAAGGTCCGCGCTGTCTGTGAGAATTACCGGCCTTTTGCCGCCGCGGTAATCGCTGAGGGTGATCAGTTTTATATCCTCCGGGACCGCCCTTTTGTAACGGATAATGAAAGCTCAGTTTTTGGTCCATTCATTCTGATCAAATAGCACCTTCCCGTTTTTATCGCTGATGATCACATTGGTCAATTTTCTTGCTTCCTGCCTGAGCAATTCCGCCTTTTCCTGCGGTAAGGGAATAATGAAGGCCTTCTGATTATCGACCGGCGTCGTTGTTGTTATGTTGTTGGCGTAATAGCACGTTATCCTATCAGCATCTTTTAAAAGATTACTGTCATTAATAATCACTCTGGCATACATAATGCGGCCATACTGAGAACTGCCGCCGCTTACACCGATGGATACGGGTACAAAATCCGAATTGTCATCTCCGCTCCCGCCGCCGTCATTAATGATGTTCCCCTCCTGATCGGCGGTCAAACGCCGCGTCTCTGTCAGGACGCTGATGTTTTCCGGAATATGATTTTTTTCCTGGTCACTTTTATCCTCTCGTTTAATTTTATAGAGCACTACTGTAAATTTATCGATGTTTTGAACCGCCAGCGGCGATATCTTGTTTTCCTTCAAATATCCGTTAAGCTGGGCTTCCGTAAGCGGGGAATATACCTTGTCTCCGATTTCATCAATTACCTTGGACATCTTTTGGCCTTGAGCACTGTCGGTTTTAATAATGGCCCATCCCTGATTATAAGCGATCGTGTACAAATGATTGGTACCGTCGGCCTTTTTTTGCAGAATGTAGCCGCTCTGGCCGTCCTGTTTTAAATAGGCGCTCGGTTTGATATCCCCGTAATCCAGAGTTCTTCTAACCTGGGCCAAAACGCCCAGCAGAGTTGAATCAGACTGTTCTTCCTGTTGATCGTACAGTGGTTGTTCATCGACTTTTTTCAGATCCGCCAAAGATAACTGGAATGAACCGGCAATATCCTTGTCCACATCCAGCATGTGCGATTCGTATGCTTTCAAGGCTGCATCTGCCGTATCCTCACCGTTCATTGTTTGAGCGTTGGTCAGCAAGACGGTGCCTAAGACAAATATCAGCGCTATCGAAAAAAACGACCATTTGTAGGAACTCTTGCCGAATAAGGAAATCATGGTTATCCTGGTTTCTAAAACGCATTAAAATTAACTAAATTACAAAATGCGTCCTTCACTTGTCCGACGAACAAGCGGCAACGTCACAGGATTCAGTTGCTGAGCCACAGACTCTCGTCTATGTTTCGGATGG
>Ga0074193_1001286_pt1 | contig 31923 bp, 30 predicted proteins | sample EPASupsiteHSE605_FD_64523 | JGI IMG/M metagenome (GOLD analysis project Ga0074193, IMG submission 64523) | Bioremediated contaminated groundwater from EPA Superfund site, New Mexico - Sample HSE6-05 | ecosystem: Environmental > Aquatic > Deep subsurface > Groundwater > Contaminated ... | reverse complement strand
TTGGGGAAGCTTTGACTTCAATGGAAGAAATCATTCCTAATTAAACAAGTGATGTGACCATCTCCACTTTTTGAGAATAAGTTTTTGAATATGTTTTTGGACACATTTGGTAATTTTTTTTTCTACCCAAATTTCTCTAAATAGTTACCTTCAACATAATCTTGAATTATATCCTAATGAATTTCTATTGGATATTGATACTCAAAAAAGAATCAAAACTCTCAGAGATACTGGTCTTTCTCCAATTCTCACAGAGAATGTTCTTATGTTGTATGGAATTCATGTTTCCACTCGTGAAATCGAAAGATTCACAAATAATGTGAAAGAACTTCAGATTTTTGAAACTGATCAATTGGATGCATATATGATGGAAAGGGGAGGATCATTAGATTAAAATATATCAGATGATCAAAAAAGAGTTTCTTCATTATCAATAACAAATGATGAAAATGTAAACCTTAAAAAGTACGGAGATGTCGGATTTTTTGATTAAATGTCCATTGAAAATTGCTTGAATTGGAGCATTGTACCAATCATCGTTATAGATGAATATAAACATATCCATAATCCAAGTGTGTGCTTCAAAAATCATCAGAATGAAAGAGAACCTTGCCGAGATTCACTAAAACCTTTAAAGCCAATTTGAAAACAAATATTCAAAAAATACAACAAATTGCTCTATGTTTTGCCTATGTATAAAATCAAGCTGAGATAAGCCCCAAAAAGGGAAATTGGTTTTTAGGGCACTTTTTATAACAAAAAACTGTAGGATGTTTCTTTTACTAGTACTTGTTGTATCATCACAGGAAATTCCGAGTTTAGATTATAACGATTATTTTGATCTTTTTTCACCAAATGGATCATTTATAGAAATTATTTCTGGTAATTTGTTAAAGTTTAAGTCGTATGGTGAGTATCAAGTTATAGTTAAGAGCTCATTTTATGGTACCGTTAAACTTTGGGGAGCTGGTGGTGGTTTATGTGGAGGCAAAGGTGGTACATCTAATGGAACTATATTATTTAGAGCAGGGAAAAAGTATATTGTTTGGGTTGGTCAAGGAGGGACTACATCGAAGACTGGTGCCTCAGGAAGCTTTGGTGGAGGTGGTTTAATAGGAAAGACCAATAGTGGTTCTGTTTATTTGGGCTCAGGTGGAGGAATGACTGGTGTGTTCCTTGAATCAGTGAATCATTCCAATTCTTTGATTATTGCTGGAGGAGGAGGTGGTGGTCTACTATATGGTGTAGATAATGTTGGAGGAGATGGAGGTGGATTGATTGGAGGGAATGGAGTTTATAGCAGCCATCCAACATATGTTGGAAAAGGTGGAACACAAACTAATGGCGGATCCAATGGTTACAATGGTTATAACTCTTTATATGGATCTCTCCCAGGTAGCGCCCTTAAAGGAGGAAATGGAGCATCATCTACCACTCAAGTTTACTCAGGTGCGTCAGGAGGAGGAGGATATTATGGCGGTGGTGCTGGGAACAACAATAATTATGCTGGTGGTCCAGGTGGCGGGGGTTCTGGATATATACATCCTCTTCTAGTATTGAATGGAAATACTTCTTCTTACAGGATAGATGCAGATAACACTGACAACTATGGTTTTCCAGAAACAAATGGACTTTTTGTCATCTCATTATCCACAAGTTTTCATCATATTTCCCACGCCTTGATTAAGAGGAACATATTAACAATAGTTTTGTCAATGCATATTATTTTTTTATCAGTATTTTAGTTCATTTTTTATTGCCTCACGATAAAGCAGCTAATTGGGAACAGATTTCTTTGAAAACAGATTTTCAATTGAGGGCAAGAATTAATTCATTTTTAAATGACTTTCATAAAATTATTGCATCTGGTCAAAAAAAATATATTTTTCTGTTATAGTGAATTTATCAATCTAAACCAGCAATGTATAAGTATATAGCAAATGCTCTCCCATCTATGTCAGTTATATTTAAATATATAAAGGACATCTTGAGGAGTACAAAGGGGAATATTTATGTTTTTATTTGGGAATCAGACCTCCTTTGAATGGGACTCTTATTTTCAAGCCTTTATCAAGATATTGGTCAAATTACTATTTTCTGAAGAAATTCAAAAGATACAAGATAGAATTTAAAAAAATGACCGAGAACTCTATTATTTGGAATTTGGTGAGTTAATACACATTCATCACAAGATCTATATAATCGAATAATATCATTGGAGATTGATCTAATGCCCTTATTGGAGTGAATCAATCAGCAATACAATCGAAACTATGGAAATGACCATATGATGGTAATGCAACAATGTAAATGTTAAACTGTGATAAAGCACCAGGATTTAAATGCAGATTAATAATGAAAGTATGAGATCAATCATTAATTAACAAATAAGAGAATCAAGATCCAATAATTTGTCCAGAACCATACATATTGGTGAAAGATTGCTGCCATCACTGATATGGCAAACATTCAACAACCATTTTGCTTTGAGATTCTCTGAAGACTTTGTAATTTGAATAAAAAGGACAGAATGTACATTTATTCATTCTCTAGAATTTCATTAGCAAAGAAAGGAAAGAAATGAGTGGCTATCTTCAAGATGATTTCCAGAAAATTTTCATGGATTCGAATCGAGAAAACGCATTTAAAGAACAAATAGCTGTTGAAAAGATGATTGATAAAGATCCTCCAGTTTTAGAATATGTTGAAATACGGAATAAGTATTTTTTAGTAAATTTATTTGGATTATATCAAAAATTGCGCCCATTTCATTTAGAAAAGTTTGTTTCATTTTGTTCAAACTACCTTAAGGATGATTCTTTAAGGAAAATGGTGTTGAAAAAAGTATTTAAAGTATGTCCAACTCTTATTCAAAGGCTTTTTCGAATATCTTGTTTCTCCAAAGATGAAATCAAAGAATCTCTAGAATTTCATCACAACAAAACACTTTTCTTGTTTTTTAAGAATGTTATCGAAGAAGAGTATCCGATTAATGATTTTCATTCTCATTGGTGTCGTAAAATATTAGAAAAAAAATTGTCTCTTCTATTGAGATTTGTTTGAAGTATGATCTATTTGAAGAAATTGAAAGTTTAATGATGAGTAATCCTAACAAGAAAAAATGTAAATGGAGCCTATTTGAATGGTCGCAGGAGCCCAATTCACTTGATTTTTTATCATTCAGTGGTTTCTTTGTTTCACTGAAATGTTTCAGATTACTATTACTATCAGGGTTTGTTATGAATGATGAAGTTGCTTGTCACGTTATATGCAGTGGGTCTCTAGAACTTTACAACTTGGTTTCTAGTTTTAATATATCAAGTATTACTTTTCTTCATGAAGCGTCGAGATTTGCTCATCTTAGTTTGGTTGAATATCTAATGAATCAAAAAGGGGGTATTAATTCAATAGATCTAGATATTTTGAGTTTTTAGATTTGATCAGAAATCATTTCATATAGCTGCTAGTAATGGTCATCTTAGCGTTGTTGAGTATCTAGTCAATCAAAGAGTTTCGAAAGATAATGATATAAAGTTTAAGTATTTAATGATACTCCTCTTCATTATGCTGCAATACTTGGCTATCTCAATATTGTTGAATTTCTTGTTAGCCGGAATGCTAGAATTAATGCAATGAATAAATGGATTGAGTTAGGATATTTGATTGGACTCCTCTTCATTTAGCTTCATATTTTGGTAATCTATCTGTGGTAACATACCTAGTTAATCACAAAGCAGATATAAATGCAAAAAATAATATTGGGAATACAGCATTGGCTTTTTCGAGAAGAAATGGTCATTTGAATATTGCAAGATTCCTCAAGAAGGAGGGCAATAAGTAGGAAGAAGGGTATGATAATAATATTAAATATGGGATTTCAATTTGAGTTTTTCTTTAAGATTCAGTTTGATAAAGAAATGAAATCCCAATACGAGAAAAATGATCAAAATTGTTAACAAAATTGGAGATAATGACAATCTGACTACAATGAAATAAGAATATGAGCCAATATACAGGTTTGTTCTCCAAAAGATCGATTTGGGGTAAAAAAGAATATTCGTTCAATTGTACTAAGAGGTGTACGCAATGGAATATCAGCATTACAGTAATAAGAATTGTAGAATTGTATTTGATATGTTTGCATTTTTGTGAATGTATTGTTTGACAGGTATGTCACTTTCCCAGAATTGGTAACACCAGAATGACTGATAAAACTACTTAATATATTGATAGTTGAAGTGGTGTCTGTTCTGAATAGAGTATCATGATTTTGTTCAAATACACCATAAATGAACTGTGCATTGGATGATGAATATGATAAAATGACCCCATAATTTGTGGGACTATTATTATCAACGAAATTAACATAATAAATAGTACCAACAACTGATGAAAACTGAATACAAATCCCGCCACCAGCAATATTACTAGAGAAAGTGCAGTAATTACATGAAAATTTACTGGCATACCAAAAAACAACACTAGATGCATGAGCAACATAGTTCTTCGAACTATTCACAAAGTCAAAGATCTGGAAGCCATAATTGAGCTGTATTGAAGAATGGGACACTCGCTGATATGAACAATTCGTAATCGAAAGATAAACATTACTATTATTATTTTTGGTAAATATCATACCGAAATGGCCATAGTATGATGATCCACAGGAACAACTATTAGCACATATCATTCTGAGATCCGAATTTGAAGAATTAAAGAATATTGCTCCCCCATAATTGGCAACGCAGTTAAAGAACATTGAGTAATTAACATTCATCGAGTAAGATCCACCATTAACATATATCACCCCACCATCTCCAGAGTATAGAGAAGACCTTGAGAAGAAACAATGCGATATACAGACATATTGATCAAAATAAGACCTTCCTTGATAAATATTTTCGTTTTCACACCTCAATCCAACACCCCCGATTATATAATAGATATTCCATAGAAGCATAATCGGTGAATTTTCGCCATTTTCCAAATACATTGGGCTAGTGTGTTTTCTAATCTCATCCTGTTCTTCAAAGTAAAAACCAGCTAAAATTATTATTATGATCTTCAAAATAAATGATAATTTTGATGTAAAACTAGTTTTGAGTTCATTCTTTCTGCAACTCCTAGCTAAGAACATTTTTTTTGTGAATTCAATAATCACGTTTTATTTTATATTCTTTGTGTTAAATGAAAAATTGATTTGTAGAGCTTAACACATATAGGGTGTATTGGTTATGAATGAATAATCTAATATTGATGATGGGAAAACAATAACAATATTTTTTATTTTTTTAGGGCACTTTTTATAACAAAAAACTGTAGGATGTTTCTTTTACTAGTACTTGTTGTATCATCACAGGAAATTCCGAGTTTAGATTATAACGATTATTTTGATCTTTTTTCACCAAATGGATCATTTATAGAAATTATTTCTGGTAATTTGTTAAAGTTTAAGTCGTATGGTGAGTATCAAGTTATAGTTAAGAGCTCATTTTATGGTACCGTTAAACTTTGGGGAGCTGGTGGTGGTTTATGTGGAGGCAAAGGTGGTACATCTAATGGAACTATATTATTTAGAGCAGGGAAAAAGTATATTGTTTGGGTTGGTCAAGGAGGGACTACATCGAAGACTGGTGCCTCAGGAAGCTTTGGTGGAGGTGGTTTAATAGGAAAGACCAATAGTGGTTCTGTTTATTTGGGCTCAGGTGGAGGAATGACTGGTGTGTTCCTTGAATCAGTGAATCATTCCAATTCTTTGATTATTGCTGGAGGAGGAGGTGGTGGTCTACTATATGGTGTAGATAATGTTGGAGGAGATGGAGGTGGATTGATTGGAGGGAATGGAGTTTATAGCAGCCATCCAACATATGTTGGAAAAGGTGGAACACAAACTAATGGCGGATCCAATGGTTACAATGGTTATAACTCTTTATATGGATCTCTCCCAGGTAGCGCCCTTAAAGGAGGAAATGGAGCATCATCTACCACTCAAGTTTACTCAGGTGCGTCAGGAGGAGGAGGATATTATGGCGGTGGTGCTGGGAACAACAATAATTATGCTGGTGGTCCAGGTGGCGGGGGTTCTGGATATATACATCCTCTTCTAGTATTGAATGGAAATACTTCTTCTTACAGGATAGATGCAGATAACACTGACAACTATGGTTTTCCAGAAACAAATGGACTTTTTGTCATCTCATTATCCACAAGTTTTTATCATATTTCCCACGCCTTGATTAAGAGGAACATATTAACAATAGTTTTGTCAATGCATATTATTTTTTTATCAGTATTTTAGTTCATTTTCATGAATGTATTCCTAGTGATGGAAATGATCAAAATGGAGTAATAAATTTGTTGAGAGAATTGGAATCACATTTTGGAATTCTTGAGTGTTTTTTCCGTATTTGTTGAAATAAGAAAGATGCAATTGTTGTCATAATGGAGAAAAGTATGAAGTGAATATTGGATGTTTGTTGTTTCATAGTGAAGTTTTTTGTGAATTCTACGAGAATAGTTGTGGAATGGTTTTTAACTTTGATTCTTCATATTGTAGAGAATTATTTGAAGTGTTTCTAGATCTGATTTATAATTGGTTCAGTTATTCAAGTGTTGAAAAAGCAGGTGATGTTTATGGTATTTGCAATTATCTTCATTGTGATTCTCTTTGTCAAATTCTTAATGATGATTCATCTGAGAGATTTCTCTCTCCCGATACAAAACCAAGACCAGAATGATGATAATATAGATTACCCGAATTTTTTAAAGATCTTATACTTTTAGTGTGTTTACAAAACTTGATTTTTTAGCGAATGTGTAGATTTTTTCGTTACCACCAGAAAAAACTTGTCAAAAAAGACTTTTTATTGTGTTAAAACTGATATCTAGATGAATATGTAGGTAAAAAATAATCTATTAAATGTGTTTTTTATCGCCTTCTGACTTATTGCCCTCCTTTACTTTTAAGGAATTCAACAACTTTCGATTTGCTTTTCTTATCATATTCATTATCATATTCATCATCATATTCTCCAGATTCACTTGCTAAACCCAATGGTGTTTTCATATCATTATCTTTAGCATTTATATCAGCATTTTGATTAACTAGATATTCAACAACCCTAAGATGACCATTATTAGCAGCATAATGAAGAGGAGTCTCATTAAACATAAAAAACCAAACCTATTATCTCTTGCATCTATATCAGCTTTTTGATTAATTAGATATTCAACAACACTAAGATGGCCATTTTGAGCAGCATAATGTAGAGGTGTCCTATCAAATATAAAAACTCAACACAATTATTTTTTGCACTTATATCTGCTTTTTGATTAACCAGATATTCAACAATACTAAGATGACCATTATTAGCAGCATAATGAAGAGGAGTCCAATCATCTCTATCTTTTTCTTTTATATCAGCTTTTTGATTAGCCAGATATTCAACAATACTAAGATGACCATTATTAGCAGCATAATGAAGGGGAGTCATATTAAATATAAAAACTCAACACAATTGTTTTTTGCATTTATATCAGCTTTTTGATTAACTAGATATTCAACAACACTAAGATGAACATTTGCAGCAGCATAATGAAGAGGAGTCATATTAAATCTAAAAACTCAACCCTATCATCTATTGCATTTATATCAGCTTTTTGATTAACTAGATATTCAATAACACTAAGATGGCCATTATTAGCAGCATGATGAAGAGGAGTCATACGAATATTATCTTTTGCATTTATATCAGCTTTTTGATTAAATAGATATTCAACAACACTAAGATAACCTCTTTGAGCAGCATAATGAAGAGGAGCACAATCATCTTTATTTTTTTCATTTATATCAGCTTTTTGATTAACTAGATATTCAACAACACTAAGATGACCATTTACAGCTGCGAAATGAAGAGGAGTCCAATCATCTTTATCTTTTGAATTTAGATTAGCTCCATTTTCTAACATGAAGACTAACAATTGTAGGTGGGAAAACTCAGATGCTTTACAAACATGATTTGGTGTCAAAAACTGCTGGCCTTTACATAAATGGAAGAGATCAAAAGAACCACCACAGACAATCATTGATAATACATTCTCATTGATCTCAAATCCTTTCATTAACAAATGTTTAAAACACTTGACGGAGCCAAAATATCCAGAAAAAGATAGAAGATCAAGATATTCTGGCTTATTACTCCACTCAAAAGGACTCCATCTGGTTTCTTGATATATATTATTAAAAATATCAAAATCATCAATCAGATCATACTTGAGACAATACTCAATACTTGATGGATGAAAACCTTTTTCGATCAATTGATCAATATTTACTTCATTCTCAAAGAAAGATTCATCAGAATCATCAGGTTGGAACTTACTTTGGATAAAATTCTCAAAATCATTGATCTCTTTCCTAAAATAATAACTTAACATGAATGTGTTGTCATAAGAAAAAAATGGTTCGATTTCTTCAAATACCAAAACATTTCTCTTGTGCAATTGATATATCAAAACTGGACACTCTGTAGATTTTTCCAAGATTTTTCGACGGAAATCAGCCGATTTGCAATAGTTGACAGATAATCTCACTGCTTTTTCAAGTTGATGAGGCCTAATCTTTGGCAACATAACAATTCGATTGACACAAAAGTCCATATCATCAATAAAAATTTCATTTCCGTCTCCAAAAAGAAATTCCTCAAATAGTATCTTTTTCTCCATCTGAAAAAAATTGACAATTTATCGTTATTCACTAATTTCTTGTTAGAAGAAATGATTAAAACAATCCAAAAACAAAGAGAATGTTTCTTCAGAGGGCTCATCGCTGGGAGAAAGCACCTAGCTTGGTGAAGATTATACTTGAAAGAAAAAAATAGTGAGATAAAACCCCAAATTCTCTTGAAATAGATGTGAATTGTGTATAAGCTTTATACCACAAAGACATGATCAAACTTTGATTTGTTTATTGATGACTTCCATGCCAATTGACAAACCAACATAAACATTCCCATTGAAGAGAAAAAAAATTGTTGTAAATTTACAACAATTTTTTTTAGATATTGTCCAGCTTTCAATATGAATAGATTGAATTTGAAAGAAATCATTTCTGAACAAACAATAATATGATCATATTCCTCCTTTTCCTTCAGGAATTAAGGGGAAATCAGAATAGAACAGTAATAAATGGAGAATGTTTGGTTGAGAAAGCATACTTTTATAACCTTGGAACATTGGTTAATGATGGAGGTGCAATACTGAAGACCAGTTCTTCAGATCTTCGAATTGTGAATTCTGTACTCAGTTCTTGTTCTGCTCAGCTAACAGGTGGGGCAATAAAAGCAGTTGGTGGTTTTTTCCAGACCATTTATACCTGCCTGAATAATTGCTATGTGAGAACTGTGAAGGACAATTATTTTGGAAATGGTATTTTTGTTCAATCCAACACTAGTATAGGTTTAATATCATTTTTAAAATGTGGAGTATCCAAAGAATCTTCAGCAGATTCTACTATTTATATTCTAAATGGGCCAGCAATGATAGAAAATTCTAATTTTTCTTGTTGCCACGGAACAGGAGGTGCCTCTTCAGTGTTTTTTGATTCAATACTTTCATCTTCGCAAATGAGTTACTCTAATGTTGCATATGGCATCAGCAATTGTGGTATTGTTATTGTTCCAGGAAGTCCAACAACGATCAACAATATGAACATGCTTCACATTAGATGCAATTGGCAACTAAATTTCGTCTACCGTCCAAATTCGGTTTTTGTATCTTGCTTGTATTTTAATAATACATTTTCTGCCTTTTCTGGTCCATCAAGTGCCACCTACAGTATGTGTTATTCTGATAGTTCTGGAGGGCTTTGTACAATTGCTACTTTGTTTACTCAAAAAATGACTCCGTTGTCTTATGAAGAATGTACAATGCATTTAATTCCAACATATAACACAAGGTATTCTTCAATATCAATGCAGTTATACATTCTTGTTTTAATTATTATATAACATCATTGAATATATAAAAAAAGAAATAACTTAGAGAATGTTTAAAACTCTCATAAAATGTATTCCTTTTTCTTGTTAGTGAAGTGCAACACGTACACAACAATAACAAATAAAGAAACTGCCACGCATGTCGTTATAATCAAGGGGGATGCCCATTTTGGAATAACTGTTTTAACTTCCCAACCGGCTTCACATTTTGCATCAAAGAATGGTCCAGATTTGTCTCCTGGCATGCATTTATCACTGTAAACGCACCATCCACAATAATCATTCTTAATACACTTATCTTGGTTACTAAGGAAACTACAAACGTCAGGACTCATTGATTCAAAAGTTGTCCAGTTAAACTTCCATTCTTCGGGGAGGCCATCATGTTTATACTGAGGCCAGTCTTTGAAGTTAAAAGGTGGGTTGGTTTCATACTCTGGAGAAGCGAAGCCGTGGAAATGCATTTTAGTTACAGCTTCAGTAAGACGCAATGCTTTGGTATCAAGACCACCAAACATTTTCCTTGGGAAATGAGGTAAGAATCCTGGACGTTGATCATACCTTGATAAAATCATTTGACCTGGATCACCGTTTGAATAAACATCTCTCTTCCAGTTGTTGTGCCTCATGAAAGCCTTAAATGTTTCAAAGTCATTAAGTCGGGGTGCTTCTCTTTGAGAAATCAAATATCTTGATGATGTTTTCAGGTCCCAATAACTACCATCCTCTCCCCATGATTTAATCTTCTCTGGAAACTTAGCGAGCTTAAAAAGATCCTCGAACCATGGAGTGTTGATAGATGCAAAATACCCATCTTTAACGAGAACACTTGTGATATCTGCGGACTTATAGTTACCTGGAAGTTGTTCAATTATCCAAAGAAGATCTTTCTTTGGTTGCTCAAATCTCTTAAACTGCTTCGAATCTAAAACAAGATATTGATTGTTGTATGTACCAGAATTATGACGAATAAAATTCTTAGTCCATTCTTCAGCCGATTCAGATGTCCATGTTGCATGAACGGCTCGAATCCAAGTAAATAGGCTTTGTGGTACAACCTTCTCGTATAATTCTTCATTGAAATTCGAAATTGTCGTTTCTAAAACAAATAATCCTCGGTCGCTAATATAAAAGTCATCAAAGCTAGATAGTTTTCCAATTCTTGTGCTCATTGTAATCTTATTAGCCTTGAAATCAGGAATTGGGAGATCATATTCTTTCAATTCACCATGTAACTCTCTATAGTCACTCCACGAATCATGGGAGAAGAAAACATCTGAGTAATCAGGCAAAAGTCGAATCATTCCTGTACAATGAGCCCCTGGTTCAACTTTTTGTTCAGGTTGAATGGCATCTGGATAGATCTCGGAGATATCAAACATATCGCCTTCAGATTGAATAAACCAAAGATCAAATTCGCTCATTAATTGAGCTCCAGCACCATCCTTTTGATGAAATCCCTCAACTAGACCATCAAATTGAGACATAACAAGTCCAACTGTCTGCCAAAACTTATCATCAGAATATGAAGCCACAGATTCCCTTGTATACCTCAGATTTGCTTCCAAGAACGATCTAATCTCAGTAGGATACTTTCCTCCTCTTTTCCATCCTTGAATATCGAAAATCAGTTGGAAATGATCATAAATTGAATCATGTGATAAATAACCTTCTAAAGCTCCTGCACATCTCATAATTAAATTGCTATCCTTAACAGATGGATTGCCCTTAATATGCATCTTGTACCATCCAGTTTCATTTATCGAATTATTCCAATATGCCCAAGCAATCGCATCAGAATGAATACCAGATATATCAATAAAAATCTTATCATCCACGTATTTGCAAGACGCATTGATCATCTCTTTAACACTGAAAGAAAACCCAAATAATAGGAACGAAATCATTTAATGGTCCAGTCACTTTACAAAGCGATTATTTTCTATTCAATGATATCAGAGATTCTTTCAGATTTAGGTACCCAGAGAGCTTCACTAGAGGGGTTTTATGAACCTTTGCGTGTGCATTTCGTCTTAGAAGATGGTAAGAGGGAGACATATATTGATGTTCCTTTTGAAGCATATAATAATGAGGTAGAGAGTGAGGGTGATAGAGTGCCATATTATCCCACTGAATTTGGGACGGAGGCATTCATCAAACTTCCTTGCATTGATTTGCCTTGGCTTGATGCTATTGTTCAATTGGAGAAATTTTTGTTGCCACTCAGGAAAAATAACAAAAGGGTGTCTTTGTCTCCTCCTATTCCAGCTGCAATAACTTCAAGCAACTGTGTTGCTCTTTATATTATTTCTAAGATTTGCAGATTTGAAAGGCTCAAGAGGATGATTATCAAGTCCATTTTCAAAGTATCAATACCTCAAGCTGTCATGATTTTGGGGCATGTGTCACTATCCAAAGAAGCTAATTATGAATTACCAGAGTCTTTTGATGAAATATTTAAAATCTTGTCTAATGATGTTAATAATATACCCTTGAATGCTATTAAAGGTTTAAAGATGGCATCCATTGTGAATTCATTAATGGAAGCCTATAAAGGTGGCAAAAATCCTCCTTTTTTAATTGAATGGCTTTTTCAAGTATATGAATCATTCGCAGAAACAAATCATTATGTTTCTGATATTACAGCAATCATAAAGAAATTGTTTAAGTCTGATCCTGATTCAATATTCATATCCTGGTGTTATTCTCGGTTTATTCCCGAGCTATATGACCAGATCTCACTCGGAGATGTGTTTTTACAGAATAAAGTGCCAAGAATTCTCATGTTAACTCAAATCAGTTTTAAAGACATTCAATGGTTTTTGTCTCGAATTGATACTCAAATTAACAGTAGAGAGATTATATATATAATTACACAGTGTATTTTGTGCTCTAAAAAGATTGATTATAATGAAAAACAGTCTATTATTGATTTTTCTTTAAATAATGAGTTAATTAATTTATTGGATCTTAGTGGATCCGGATTATCAATGTTACTTCCATATGCTTATTTGTTAAAAAACGAACCCTTGTTGAAAGACATTATTTATAGAATTAAAAGCGATCTTAATATATGGCAATCAGCTGTTGACTTTGTTAACAAAGATTTAAACACACTCCCATGGAATTTACTTGTTCAAACTTTTGATTTATTTATTAATCATCAGTCTAACTATAACAAATCAGATATTCTTAGTCAATATAGATCAAGATATAAAAAATTTTCAGATATTTTTTATTTTTGGATATGCAATAATATTGAAGATGTTACCAATGAAATAATTGATCAATATTTAAGAATGGAATCTGTAATAATATATCATATAAAACATCCTCATAAAACCATAGTAATACATGATATAATATATAGAAGAGAACTTTCGATAAATATTACGTATTATCCAACAATTTTTAGGGATATAGGTGAGTCTGAATGGCTATCAGTTATCGACCACTTTATTAATAAAGAGAATCTGGAGTTGGATAATTCAACACTTGAGTATATACATGAACATGCAAAAAGAAGTGAGATCACACAAACTCGTTTTGTTAATCTTTTGGTCACCCATTTTTCTCCAATACAGAATTTATCATTTCTTTTGCCATTTAATGAAAGTACAATCATCATTTTCATTGATTCTATAAAAGATTTTTCCGGTTTTTTTTTCCATGAAGCAATGCCATTGGTTCAATATATGATTAATACATTTAGTGTAAGTCAATTGTGTGCTTTAGTGGAATCATATGGATTCATTGAAATGTTTGAGAAATGTGAATATTTAAATGATGAAGATACGGCTGTTATTGTTGCTTTGACAACCGGAAAGATATGTTTTTCCTCGATTTGTTGGCCTCATGTTTCATTAAGAGTTGTATCCAAGGTTTTTAACATTTCAAATGATGTTGTATTCCAGTATCAATATGATCTTGATAGAATACAACCACTTGATCATGATATAGACTCATTTAAGCATTATTATTGTCGTTTTGATCCCCCTAGAAAAGGAACATATAGCCAATTAAATGTATTGAAACCAAGGTCTGTAAGAGTATTTGTTATCCAGGAGTATGATAATGCCACCGAGATTAATATCAAAATATTGTTTACCTATATTGGAATATATTTAGTTCATGTGGTTTTTTTAGACACAAACTTGTCTAGGTATAGTGATTGTGATGTGGATATTGTTTGGAAGCCAGAAGCATGGCCACTGCCAAGCAAAGAAACAATGATAAATTTAATTACAATACTAATTCAGTCAAAACGAAAACCAATCATTCTCGGAGTTACTGTTCTTGAATATATATTATCATTGGATATTGATGAATTGAACCACCGATTTCGTTTGGATTCACTTATGTTTGTTTTTAGAGACAATTTACCAACTGTTGTAGAATGGGACATTGTGTCTTCTTGCCTTCTCCCTAAAAAGCATGATCTTCTAAAATTTCAAACAAATGGAACTGAAGATCATATTTTCCATTCTAATCAATGTCGATATAAATCTGGGAAAGGTTACTTTGGACCATTAATGACATGGATGAATGGCAGAGTTTTTGCTTCTGTTATAGATGAATTGGAAATTGGATTGTTCAATTTTGAACTAATTTATGATTGTAATCCACAAGAATCCATTATTGGAATGATTCGATTCAAACAAACAGCTACATGTTTATTATCTTTAATATGCTACAGTTTATCATTATACAAACAAAAATAAGAATCTATTATTTATTATTTGCACCCAAAATCATGTTTAAGTTGAACGAGAAACTGCTTGAATTGTTCATCAGCAATCTGATCAACATCCAAAGTAGCAATATCTGGCATTTGCAATCCTGATAACACAATCTTTACCTCCGAAACTTCTAAAAGTCTTTGATATGATGCAATAACATGTTTGAAAAGGCGAGCAGGACTAGTTTTTGACATATCAACCAGAACCTTGTTTAACACCTTAATAACTGTTTCAATCTTTTCTTTAGATGAACAAATAAATTTCCTCCCGCCTTCATCGCAAATAATTTTCTGAATAATAAAAGCCGCAACTGTTCTAGAAATCTCTTGAGAAAACTTTAAAATTCGAAGACACATTGGTACAAAATCAGAGTTAAGCAAATACTCAATAATCTCGGGTTGATCAGTCTGAACCAAGCTTCCAATTATGCCAAGAGATGTGAGTTTCAAATACTCAGCTTCCTTACTGGTATTTATATGGTGTAAAAACGGAAACAGATACATTGGAATGTTCGCCTTTACAAAAGGCATCCTAGTCTCATCGTGTCCAGCAACGCATTGAAAAAGAGCGAGCGCATTGCACACTCTATGTGATAAAGTAATATCCAAATTATTAGTTGCTAGGTAGGGATAAGCTGATACAATTTCGCCTAATAAAACCGTTATTGTACTCGGTGAATACCATAAATACTTCGCAAGATCAGGAATATGCTCTCTGTTCACGCTAAGATATTGAAGCGCTTCTCCTCTCTCTTTCGGTGTCGCTGTCAGTTTTTTCATGATAACAAGGACGCCCTCGATTTGATTCTTATTGGGAGCTCGGTTAAATGAAGTGCCCCCTTTATTGTTCCCTCCTGAAACACCAGACACCCAGAGAGTCTCTTTCGAAGCCATTTTTATGTTGTTTATTTGTCAAGTTTACAGTGTAAATTTATTACGGTGTAAACAATTCAATCAATCTAGGTTTTATAGGGGGCGAAATTTTCCTCTTATTGTTTTATCACAATTGGTTAACAGTAAAAAGTGACATATATGCAGAACATTATTGTAGAGGGCGGAGGAGAAAAGAGCCGAGAAAAGAAAGTTTCTTATCATATGTCTACTATTGATGATATAAAGAACCAACTTTATACGATTAAAGAACATGTGAAGCTGTTTGAAGCTGATGCTGCTGTTGCTTTGACAGAAATTAATGCAATAATTAACAAATTTGATCCATTTATTTCCTCCGGGAATGCTGATAAATTACCAATGGTTCAGCCAGAGTTTGCAAATCGATCTGTATTTATCACCAATAAGATTAAGGCATCTATAGGCGAATTCAAAATTCCGGAGCTTAGATATGGAGCAGATAGAATAAGCCAGATTCTGAGGATTCCACTACCATCAGCCACCAGAAAAAATAAAGAATCACTCCTTCAGTGGTTTGAATCAAATTGGGAGAGAGTTGAACCATATCTTAGTATGATAAGCGAATCATAAATATCATTGTAATTTTTCTAATGGAGTTTCTTGATTATAGTCAGATTAGTGATGATTGGTTAAATTCGTGTTTTCGGGTCAAAAAGACCATTTTTATCGATTTTTTTGGGTTTTTAATAGATCTATATTCTCCTTTTCACATTACTAGCGTTGTATTTTTCTTCTTGGTTTTTTTCTGCATTTTGTCTATCAAAAAGAACAAAAATGAATACCATAAAGAAATCAGATCACATATTTTTTATAGGCTCTCACTTTTCTCAATTTTGAATCGTTTTGTTTTTTCATATTGCCTTATTGCTCCGCTATCTTTGTTTTTTCAGCAAACAAGCCCTTGTTTAACTGATGAGAGAAGCAAAAACTGGTTTTCAATGCCGTCTATACAGCTTTTCCCAATTCTTAACATTGCATATATTGTATGCGAGTTTCCAGTTGGTTCATCATGGATTGTAAAAATCATTACAGGATTAATAGTTGCATTGGTATCCCTCTATCTAATACTTATTGGAGATATTTCAATTCTTCAAGCTCTCATTACAATTTTTTTGGTGTATGTTTTCCATTTCTTTCTCATGTATGCCAAATACAAATGGATGCACTCAATGAACATTGTTTCATTGATTATTTCTTCTATTTCATTAGTTTTAACAGATCAAAACATCGACTTTAGATCTTTTTTTGCTTTTGGGATTGCTCTAGCAATTTCTTTTGAAATTCTCTTAATATCCAATACTATCACTTACCAGAATTTTAATGAGCTTCAATCAACTACTGATCTCGTTCTAGAAGCCGATGCAAATGAAAACCAGTATATAAAGCAGGTGGACATATACTCAAACGAAAAATGCGCAGAATTTTACAATAAGGACCTGAATATGACAGTTCTCTCTTACCTGATATTTTTACTTATCGGCTCCATTTTACAAAAACCGAATTCCATTTGTAAATGAGCTATTTCTTTTGTCCATCTTGTGGAAACCTGCTTTTAACAGACACAACAAGTCATAAAACACGGCTAAAGTGTCGAGCATGCGAATATTTGCTTGATTTTGTCGGGACAAAGAAACAGTCTGTTCCTGTTTACCCTTTAGAAGTCAATTACATTGCTTCTGAAGAGAATTCTCTCGATTTCGTCAACAAAACCGAAGCTAAATGCGAAAATTGTGGACATAATGAAGCATACTACCAAGAACTACAGATTAGGAGTGCTGATGAACCCGCAACACTGTTCTTTATGTGTGTTAAGTGTAAGCATCAGTGGAGAGAAGGATAACCGCATTTGTGACGATAAATAAACTATTCGACCAAAAATGATTTTGTGTTTTACCTGTTGTGTATTCTGTTCGGTACTTGGGATTGATATTGGAGAAAAAGACACCAAGGTATCATTGCTAACACCTAAAGGTGTTCTTCATTACGCGCTTACATTCCATGGTAAGAAACCCTCACCTACTGTTTTTTCGTTTTGGAATCAAACACGGGCCTCTAATTACACATCAACGCAAAATTGGGATAATAAATCAATAGGAGAGTTTAATTGGGCTTTTGGGGCTGTAGCACTTGAGCAGTGCTTTAGGTTTCCACGAACATGTGTGTTCCGTAAGATTATTAATCAGGATAAATATTTTAATATCCGTGGGTATGAAATTACCGCTTTAACACTATACAGCATCATCAAATCAGTTAAACAAGAGGAGGCAATTGAAGATGGAATTCAAGTGGCTTTATCAATTCCACCTGGAATGAAGGCAATTGAAAAAAGCCTGCTATATATTGCATCACTAATGGCAGGTGCAAATACCATTCAATTCGTCGACACCACGACTGCGCCAGCATACTTTTATGCACTCGAGAGATCTTCAAGGTTTTTAAATGATAGCAAGAACATTGCTTTTGTCGATATCGGTGCAACTGGAGTTCGGGTGTCTATTTTTAATTTTGATGGCCGATCAAAGCCTTTTAAGTATTCTCAGCTTTCTGTTTCTTATGACAACACCATTGGTAGCAATAATGTTGATGCCCTTCTTGCGGAAAAAGTTGCAAAGATTCATATGATCAATATTTCCGATTTGAAAACCAAAATTAATTTCCTTGATGATATCTCTAAGGTGAAAGAAATGTTATCGATTCATCCATCTGTTGATCTGAAATTCGAAGATGACTTTTGTGACGATATGAAAGTAATTACTGTAACCAGAGATGAGCTTGAATCTGTATCGGCTGGATTGCATCAAGCAATTAAAAAAACTTGTGAGGAAGCATTGGCAATGGCAAATCTAACAACCGTAGATCTTGTTGAGCTTGTAGGAGGGGGATCGAGATCAAAATTCATCCCTTCAATTTTAACATCTGTTTTTGGTGTTGATTCTGTGTCAAGAACAATGGATGCTGAAGCCGCAATTGCATTAGGAACAGGATATAGTGCAGCTGATTTATCTCCTCAATTTATAGTATCACCTGTTAATCGATCACAGATGATAACATCTCCTTCATTTGTATTCTTTAATCAGAAGTTTTACAGAATATTTAAAGAGGGTAGTTTCGAAGACCATTGCCAAACAATACAACTTTCAATAAGGCCAAATCAGAGCGTGTCTCTATTCACCGGAAATCCAGCCCAAGAATACATGAGGTTCAAAATAGGAAACATTACATCAGAAACCAAAGTTGAGTTATCATTTATTCATAATTATTTCTTAATGCCAGTACCTGATGCTGCCAAGTGTATTGAAAGTGGAAAGAACCTTACTATTGAAACATTAAGTGTTGGTTGGGAACTCTCTCCGGAACAAATCAAAATATCAAAAGAGAGAGTTCAACAACTGATACAAGTAACCGAAAATAGAGAACAATCACAGAGAACAGCAAATGAATATGAAGCATATATTCTTAAGATCAAAGCAATAATGAGTGATCTATCATTTCTAAGGACATTCTCTTCTGAGTCTGATATTGATAAATGGACAGCAATCATTAGCGATGAGTTTATATGGTTCGATTCAATCAGAAAAGAGATTCCAGCTAAAAAATATGAAGACCGATTGAAATACCTTCGTTCAGAATTTGAAAATTTGATAGAAAAAACAAATAACTCCCTTGAGAAGCCAAAATTGATAAATAAATTCCAAAAACTAATTGAAAAAAGTCACAGCCTTGTTGATAGAATCAAAAACATACATGAAGAGGATAACCAATTCAAAAAGATCTCCTGTGATATTGAAAATATTGTGGAATGGTTCCGAAATGTTTCACATACCTATGATCAAAATGATTATGGGACAATCAATAACAAATATGTGGAGTTATTAAAATTGTATAGAAGTTTGAAAACAATGTCCAGTGAGGAATTATAAAATTTGAAAGGGTTTGTAAATTTTTCTTAGAATATTTTCTTTTAAAAAACATTTGAAATAATAATCTTCAAAGAAATAATAGAAACACATTTAATACCCTCATCTTGTATCAGCTTAAGTTCTCTTTTTTGAGATTTATTTTGATTCCTGGAACATCACCCTCAACTTGCACATCCAGATTCTCATCCCAAAACTCAATAACAACATTTCCATTTGATCCAGAGTTATTATCTTTCGAATTAGCTATGTCTGTTGTGATAGAATTGGATTTTGGTATCTGTTTTATCAATTTTGGTCGAAAATTATTCAATCTGGCCGGATGAATGGTAAACATTTTTTTTGTTCTCCTTTTTAACAAGCACCACCTATTTTTAATAATAACGTCAGTTCTCCCGGGAAAATGGGCTGCAATTTTTGACCATTGTTGTCCATATTGAATAATTAATCGTCTAAGCAACTCATCTTCGTCTAACGACCATGGATCATGCTTTAGGGATGGCGATAAATAATTTTTCCATCGCTCTCTTATTTGTCTTGATGATCTGCTTGGAAGGCTTTGTGCAATCTTTACCCAATCTTTTTCTCCATGAAGACTAACTTGTTCAAATATTATTCTGTCCTCATCTTGAGTAAATTTCTGACGACATTGTCGCTTGCTCGCTTTCATATGTGGCTATCAAAGGACTACAACCGTTTACTTTTTTCTGAAGAATATTCTGGAATTAATTGAAAAAATTGAGAATATTTTTATCGAATAATTTTTCAAAAAATCTAATAAAAATTTGAAGCAAAAACATCTGTTTGAATTAAAATCAACTATCAATTTATTGATTAATGACAGCCTACTTTCAATATTCAGAATGATCGGAATAATATCCCAAACGTTATACCTCACAATCATTGGAGTATTGGGTCATACGATTCATACATAATATGTTTTATTCTTGTTATACCAATTATTATTAATGGAGACAATTCATAGACCAATTGCTCAAATGCATAAACACCAAAATATGTATTGGTACATTCCCTGTTCTTATTTTTGAATATGCTTCCCCAGTCAGACCAGTACAATGCATATGTAATAATTGAGAGAGATCTTAAAGACAATGTTATTATCAAATAAAGGGACAAAAAGATGATTCCTGTTTCAGGTTTAGAAAAATCGCAATATGGTGGCTCGGCCAATGAAAAAATCTTCCTAAAATATGAAAAAAACGAAAGGGAAAGTACAATATCTCGAAATGAGGCAACACCAGCCTCAATGTAATGAGCAATTGTTGATTGTGAGCTCAATAACATTAAACAAATCATAGATACAAAACACACTATCATGAATACTATCAATGTATAAAGAACTGATCTTAGGCTGCTAATAAAATGAGCAAAATCCTTTCCCAAAAAGGAAGAACATGCTGAAGTCCATGAAAAAAAGATATAGCAATAAGCAACACCTGTCATATACCCAGAAAAACCATGAAGAATCGCTGTTATTGTACCCCAATTTGACCTCCCGTTGATCAAAATCCCCGAAAAAAACAATGCACAGCTCTTAGCTAATAAACCAATCATAAACATAATCTGGGCCGTTATAAAATCCTTTTGTTTCTGGGTATAATATATCAGATTCTTAATCGAAAAAAAAGAATACACAAGCATGAACAAAAATAGACTGCCGCCTGTAATAAGGTCAAATTTCTCGAATCTATCAATAATTGAACTAACATCAGTACTATTATACAACAAAGGGTCGCAAAACTTGAAGCCCTTTTCCATTTTTTGAGTTACTTTGTTCAGTAAAATGAGTGTTTTAGGGTCTGAGATACTAATAAATGATCAAACAGATGATAGTTTTAACTGTAACGATTCTCATGACGATATTGAGGTGCCTGAGTCTATAGTTCAAGCTCGAGAGGAGTGGAAAGAGATTGATAAACAACAAGAAGAGCTTGACAAGCTTCATAAAGAGATTGGAGTTGGTGGTATTGTGATAGATCGATCTACTCCTATGACTTATTTTGATACGAGATTGTTTTTAATTGAACAATCTTCAAGATTAAATTCAAATGTTCCGCAAATAGTGTTTAGTTCAAAAAATTGTTGTTGTTTTCCGAAAGGTATACCTTTTTCAGTGTCAGATGGTTGGAAAGAGCTCTATTTGTCATCAAGGCTGGCTTTTGATGAAAACGATGTTGTTCATCATCGAATACTGAACAGCCTTCACTCTTCTATAACAGGAATTAAAACACCTCCACCAAGAAAAGGATCACATTGGACAGATGTAGGCTTTCAGTCTGAAGATCCTATCAAGGATTTAAGAAGCACTGGAATGCTAGGTTTAGCACTTCCTTTAGCAGTATTCTCAAAATTCAAGCCTTTTGGGCAGAGAGTAATATCTATTTCCAGATCTCCTGATCACCCTTTTCCTTTAATGTTAATTATGATTGTTTTTGTTGGTAATGCATTAGATGTTGCAAAAAACACAGATCTTTTCATTGGTGTCACTGACAAAGAAGGTGTTTGGAATCAAATTGTGTATTTTTTGGCAGGTTCTATCTATCAGCTGTGTCTAGAATGGGTAAGAGATGGACTGGATTTTATAGAAGACTACCAGAGAATAGCCAAAATAATGAAAAATGCTTCATTCAGCATTAAGAACACCATTGACAATGGAATATTGGCCGAAAATGAGGAAACGAAATCAATTCATATGATTGGAGAAGATGGTCACTAATTAATTGTTTTGTTGATGGGTGACCAAAAGTGAATATATCCATTTGTATCTCCACTAGCAAAAATGCCATTTCTTTTATCTATTGAAGTCACTGGGAAATTGTGGCCATGTAAAGACATCGAAATTTCCTGGGGTGTTTTGATAAAACTTGTATTAAAAGGCTCGTTTTTCATCACTGGAATTCTTTGAATGACTGATTTGTCGAAATATGAATAGCAATTATCATATTTCAATAGATCTATTGATAATGTGGAACACTGATCAAGAAGAAACAAATTTCCTTGATCAATAATCCCAGAATCAAATGGATTATCAAATTTGGCAATTGAAAGCTGAGATTGTGGATCATAAATTTCAACGGATTCATTAGTAAACACAACAAAATTGAGTTCTTTTGAATCAGGGATAGTCATAATAGATCTTGGAGAAGAATATGCTTTGCGAAACACAGGGAAAGAAGTTCTAGTATCATAAATATATAAATTCCCAAAAACATCTGAAGAAAGAATAAGAGGTGTATTTTCCCATGGCTCAATCAACCCCACCTCAGATTTCATAGTTAATTGTGAGCATACTTGAATACTATTAATTGACCTCATTTCGATAGTATTCGATAAATGAGTTTTGGAAAGGAAATATTGATCTGAAAGCTTTGAAATCAATGAAACACGTTCATTAATTGGAAAATGCTCTTTTCTAGAATTTCCAAAAACCATTATGCCGTCCTTATCGGAAAAAGCGAACAAACTCTCGTTATTAGATACAAGCTTCTGAAAAGAGAAAATCTGCTGCGACTTATCAAAAAGTATTTTCGATTTTGTTCTTATTGAATCTTCGATACTCAATGAAATACTTGATATATATTTTTGAGAATGATGAACAACAAGAGTATTATCATTTTCAAAATATGCAGAATGTATTCCTTTCTCACTAACTTTTGTTCCAACAAAAAAAGAGCAACCACTTCTTTGTATCTCATTGTTATTGTTATTGGAGGAAAACATCCCAATTGTAAATGCTCTAAGCCTTGATAAGCTCCCTGTTTTCTGTCTTGCTGATGCTTTGACTTCATTCTTTTGGTTGATCATTTCAGTGAAACTTTTTTTCCTTGTTTTCGGTACATAATCAATAGCAGGTTTATCAGAGATTCGAGATTTAATCCTAATTGCATCCCATAATTGCTGATAAAACTCTGGTAGTTGTTTCATTAAATACATTGATGAATACTTCATTGATGGAGGAGAGTTTGGAATAAACTGGAATACAATATCGGCAATTTGTGAACAAAAATGAGGATGTATTATTAACCCACTATGAATCAGCTTACCAAGTGCAATAAAGTTTTTTGGTGCATTCGTTGCAGAAATATCTGTCGAAAAAAGAGCAGCAAAAAATGGTTCTAATAAATATTGTTGAAACTGAAGAATCCCTTCTTGTCCCAACTGTTCAAAAAATGAGAGTATCAATCCAATTATTTCATATATAAATGCATCATTTCTCATCAAAGGCAATGCATAAAAACAAAGTGTATTCAAAAGGGCGAAACTTTTGAATATAGATGATTTTTCGCAGTTTCTTAAATATGATCTAATAAACCCGATTCTCAAAGAATTTGTTTTAGAAACAGCTGATGCTTCCATACCAACGGTAAAAAGGTATTGAAATAATGCAACTTCGCCCATTAAATCAGCATAAAATGATGGCCAAAGCCTTGACATGGAATGTGACCATGAAGGCAGGGAGGATAAAAAAAATGTAGCTCTGTCATCCTTCATTACAGTTGCAAGCCTTGGTAGCAAAAAAGCAGTATGATAATTCTGAAACTCAATTGAAATGGACGAAATTGATGAAAGCACTGTGTAAATCCCTTCAAGTGCCCAAACACTTGATACATGAGAATTTCTCTCTAAAAGTTCGAATAATGGGGGAATGGCATGAGTTAATTTCATTGAATCATCGAAATGATTAATTGCGATAGTAACTATATGGTCAATTAAGATTTTTAAAGATATTGCCCTGCCACTTGATAGAATTACGTCAGATATGATATTAAAGTATATAATAGAATCCGACCCGATGTCGGGTGGGAGATATCCCATAATGTTATCATGAACGGAAACCATTTTTTCAACTAAACAGTATCCTAATCCTTCTTGGTAAAATGTTTCATAAAAGTTCCCAAACCATGAAGGGTAGGCTGTCTGAAATCCCTCAAATGCTTTAATCCTTTTTGAAGGGCTTGTTGATAACAAATTAATGATCAATTCACGAACTTTAAGATTTGATATTGAATCAAGCTTTGATAAATATGAAACATTCCCATGAGCATAATCTTGGACGGTGCTAAAATTGAATAAATGCACACCATTAAGATAAAGGTATGCCAAAACACAACCAATACTAAATAAATCAGATGATTCCATGTTAATCTCTTTGGCTACTTCATTTTCTACAATCCTTTCTGGTGCAATATACGAGCATCCTCCTCCATATGAGAAAAAATGAATAAAATAGTTTGGCTTTTTGGATTTCAAAAAGAATGGCTTAAAAGGGGAATGATCAACAAGAAAAACCTGAAGTCGATTCGAAACCAAGAAATTCTCGGGCTTAATATCTCCATGATAAAAACCTTGCATTTGAAGGCTTTGAATGCTTTTTAAAATTTGGAAAGCAATCCAATCTGATTCAATTGGCTTCAAATATGGAAATTCTGTCATTCTAGTTTGCAAAGAGGCATGAATATACGGTCTAACAAGATAAGCAGACGTTGAGTAAACGTGTTCAGTCGAAATTATATTGCCTCTGAATAGCAATTGGTTCTTTGATTGCATTCTTTTAATAATTGATTGGAATTCTTGTATCTTCTCTATTGACTCTTTGTGAGAAACACAAAATTCAGGAGAATCTTCTGGAATTTTGTAAGCTTTAACAACATATTGCGAATTCGGCTTTTTGCTTGAGACCAAAAAGCTTAAAAGAAATGTTCCATCATACAAACTCCTCTCAACAACGTAACCGAGTTTTTCAAAGTCGTGTAAGTACCAGCTATTCCCTGATGGACATACTATTTGATTTCCCATACAACAATTTTATGTTATTTATAGAGACAATTCGAATTTCCTAATTTATTATTAAAATAGAGGTAGCAATAAGAGTCCATATAATATTGGCTTAATGTATAAATAAACATGAATGTGTTCTGTGTTGACAACATAATCGCTAATGAAGGTTATCCGAATTGCTCCATTTCCTGTGTTGCCTTGCATTGTGTTGTTGCTTGTAGGATGTGGCTGTATTCCTATACCACTTATCATTGAAGTATTAAAGAATGACAGCCCTGAATGGTGATATTGTGAGCCTGTATGGGCACCTGAAGATGAAACCGAATCACATGATTGGTGTCCAGATATATATGATGACCCGCTTTCTGACACTGCTTTGTATGTTGGTGTTTCTATCCCAGATTTTGCAACCCCACCATAATATCCACCACCGGCCCCTGAAGATGGAGTATATTCATGAGAGTCACCATTTGCGCCTCTGCCAAATTGATTTCCCTTTGTTTGTGTTGTATTTGTTGATTCTTTAACATCAAGAACCGCGTTGTAAGTTTTATAGTATCCATTTAAAGTGCCGCCAGGTGCTCCATATGATCCAGCTGTTGATCCACTACCTCCGGCAGCCACCATAATTCGACTTATAAGGCTTGTTATATTGTTTGGGGCTCCATTAATCAATCTAATATCTGAAGCTCCACCACCACTACCTGAACTATCATCATCACGTGTATCCTTTCCGCCATTTCCGCCGCCATTCCATCCACCTGCTGCAACAGAGTTTTTCAGACAAGTGGGGTTTGATCCTTTACCACCAATGAACAAAAACAACGTGGTGTTCTCCAATATGTTGATATGCCCCGAAACATAAGCTCCTTTCCCTCCATGATATGGCCAATTACCATTAGCGCATCCAGTGCCTCCCTGAGCACCCCAACATTCAAATTTATATATGCCTCTTTTCAGCTCAACATGAATACTATTACATGATGATGAAGATGTACAATTATATGTGAACACTGAAACAAATGCTAACACAATCAAGAACTGTATCATAAGAATTGAAATAAAAATTCAATTTATACACAGGTTAAATTTCTCTTACACAAATTCTATATAAAAACCTTTAGAAACACATGTTATTTTTAAAATGAAGATTGTTTCATGAAATATCTAAGAAAGAAAGAAGAATTTATGATTGTTGTAAGTTCATTGATTCTGGGAAAAATTTAACAGACAATATATGGAGAATGAAAAACAAAACGAAGGAAGTGAATCCTCAAAAGAAGAAAAAGTTATAGAAATTGATATTAAGGATCCTATTCAAATAGAATCAATTAGCTCCCCAAATCCCAGAATTAATAGAAATAATACATATATGCCAAAAAACAGAGTAATGACAATGGCTGAGATTGAAACGGAGAAAAAACTAATAAATATGCAGCAATCTCAATTGGATATTGAGACAAAACTGCTGAAAGACAAAAAGGAAAAATTTGATCAAAGATTCTTTGCATTTATCAGGGAAAAGGATGAATTTTATAGAAGAGAAAAAAAGCTTAGGGAAGTTGTGGCTAATTATGAAGATATAATTCAATCACATGGAATTGAAGAGATTGCAAGGCAACAGCACGATGAAGAAATCAAGAGGTACCAAGATGATATTTTGAATGAAAAGCAGCAATTAATAGAACAGTTGAATTTAATTAAGCAACAACTTGATAATTTGAAAACTGAAAAGCAAGCTTTTGAGGAAGAGAAGCAAAGGCTACTTGATCGTTTAAGAGATGCAAAGCAGGTGATTAGAGATCCCAAATCAGAAGCTGCTTTCGTTGATTATGAAAGGAATATTTTAGAACTGCAACGTAAGCAATTCTATGAAGAAAAGAAAGGATTTGAAATAGCCCAAGAAAGGTTTCAGCAACGATTCACAGAGTACCTTCAAACCAAGGAGAATCAGCAGGTTATTGAGAATAGGCTTAAAGAAGATCAAAAAAATGTTGAACTTTTGAGAGAGGCACTTATTCAGTCTCAAGATGATATTAAAAATAGAGCAACTGAGTTAAAAGCAATCGAACAAAGATTCTCTGAAGAAAAGAAAAGGCTTGATGAAGCTTGGAAAAAAATATCTGATGAAATTCAAAAAATTAAGAAAGCAAAGATAATTATTGATGAAGAAAACCAAAAGCTTGAATTGAAAAGAAAAGATATCCTGGAAGAAGCAGGAAAGAACATATTTCTTGCTGAACACTATAACAATGTTTTGTCAGCTGTTGATAAGGCTTCTAAGCAAGCTTTTTTGAATAATGCCCGGCTCTTTATAAATAATGATGAGGAAACGGCACTTACAGGAATGGATAAACTTCATGAATATGTGAAAAATCTGGAGTATGATTTTAAGAAAAAAGAAAATCTCAGACAAAAACATTTCGAAGAACTTGAAAATTCGATGAGAAACGAAAAATTGCTACAATTAAAAGAAATTTCTCAACTCAAAAGCCAAAATCGGGAATTGTTACAAAAACTTGAACAAGCGAATGTACCAAACAAAGACAACTCCAAATTTGAGCATGCCTTAAGAAAAGAAAAGAAAATCAATCAACAACTGAAGCAGCAATATGAAAAAGAATTCATGAAAAGAAAAGAATTGGAGTTAATCCTCCAACGAGTTTTGACAAGAGAGGAAAACACTCTTGAAAGATCATTTGTAAACTCTTCATTCGAAGATAACTAAGATATTATCCTCTATCACTTACCCATTATTAAATATATACAATTATGAACAGTATGTATTTGCATTTGTTGGGGTAATTGGATCTTTCGTTATGCCCGTATTATGTGGTGTTTTCATGTTCATGATTGGAAGAACAACAGGACAGTACACTTTGTCAATTCTTATGACAAGTGGAGCCATTTCTCTTATGTTGGGATATATTGTCCAAGTTTTTTACATTTTTTCTCATTCATTCAACGACTCAATGCTTTCGGAATTAATCGAGATTGTAATGATATCATGTTGTTGTATGTTTCAAACGGTATTTAAATTTGGAGAGAATGTTGACGATGATGAATTGATCAAACCCCTCCCAACAAATGGAGGAGGTAGATATGATGTTATAGATGAAATACTAAATACCTTAGCCAACGAAGAAGAGACCTTCAAGTTCGATATAGAGTGTTAGTAAATTTTTTGTTAAGTTTTATAATAATGAAGTTGTTGATCAATAAACATTGATTATCTGAAATGCAATGATAGTAATCAATATATAAACCTTCTTCTGTAACCAAGTTAGGAAATAGGTTATTAAACGTTTTCATATCCATCTCATTTTGTTAAATAAATTATTACCTAGAGAATGATTGATACAAAGAAGAATGTTTTCAAGGTCAAATTTATTGGATTCACCAAATCTTGATTCGTCTGAAAAAAATATAAACATAACAATTTTTGTTTAACCCATACTACATCTGGATATTGGTCAATTCGCTTAGAATCAGGTGAGCAGAGAGTTGACAACATAAATAATTCAATGAACAGTGCTCAATACTATTCTGCCATCGTTATTACTACTCCATCCTTATTCACAAGTTCACATTGCACATTTTCAAATAATAAGGTATCTCATTATGTTTGCATTTACTTTCATTCTTCATCAGGCACAATATCAATCTCATTTGCTAATATTGTTAAAAATAACAGCCCATTAAACTATGGTGTTATCCTTGTTTGGGGAGCAGGACAAGAAAGATGATGTATTTCATTTTCCAAAGTAATCATAACATTTTATTCTATGTAAATGAAGGCTCACTTGAAGTGTCTCATTCTTTTATTGATCACTTATCATCTTCAATTTCTACTTCAATTTCAGTATCAACAGAATCGAATAATACTTTAACAAATAGAATAACCTATCAAATACAATTCTTCAATTCCTATCTCTGTGAAACTGATATTCCTCAACCTGGAAATAAACATATGAGCACCATTGATCAAAAGCATTTGATTTGTGTTTCGTTCATAAATCCCATGCTAATTATTATGTTTTCTTGATTAAACATGTTTTGAATTTAATTTAAATATATATTGTTGAATAATGGTGAGATTTTGAGTTACTAGGGCGGATCACTGAAAAACCAGGATAGAGTATTCAAAAAATATTCTAAGTTGAACAAATATTTTTCTTGAAACGAACAATAATCACCAAAAAAGGTGATTCATTCCTGATCAAGTTGCTCAGTTATTTAGAGGTCTCATAATTTTTTTTTCTCATTCAACAAAAAAACAGATGATCCTTTGAGGAGGAGGGAAAATGTTATTATTATAATTTTAATTTCAGTTATGTGTTTGTTTCTATTAAATTTGGTCTTGTTGATATTATATAGAGTCATTTTCAATGTAATTTATTTTTGAGTTTCTCTTTATTGTTCAAACAGCCTGATAAAAGGAGTTTCTTTTGCTGTTTCCCACTTTATATCATCATTTTTTCTCTCATTTGTCATTCTTAATGTTTCTTCAAAATATATTTGTTGAATTGGTAAATCATCTTTACTATATAGTAATTGCTATTGATAAGTGATTCAATTTGTTGATAAAAATTTTTAAGATGATTTAATTGTTGAAGAAGTATTAATAATATATTCTAATTGTATATGAAGAAAGAGATCAGATATCAGAAATCAGAGATCAGAGAGAAGGAAGAAGGAAGAAGATTAAATATATTGTATTTTGTATTGTGGATGAATGATAATGAGATGATTTACGATGCTGGTTTGGGCTGTGAAAACGAAAGTATAGGTCAAGGAAGGTCTTTAAATCCACCGTGATGTAGGGCATTTCCAAATCTGCATGAAACAAGAAAGTTTTGAAAAAAACAATTGGAATAGTGTTCATTGTGACGAATGATACATTTGTTGGAGTTAATAGGGACCCTGTTCCGGATTTTAATGTTCCTTGATGAGACAGATAGCTATGACTGATTCTCAAAGCTCCAGAATTGGCAAAACAAAGAGTGTTTTGGTTTTCGCGAAACACACAAAATTTATGAACATAAGAACCTGACCCAGATAGGTATAGAACACCAAAATTCGTAGGGCTATTATTATGGATAAAATTTGAATAACTAACAAGACCAGAACTCCCCCAATATTCAACAGTTCGAAATGTCGTTACTATATTGTGTGCAAAAGAACAATATTTGCTAGAAAGATATATGGGATAATAAAAAGAGAAACTCGAGTATCCTTTCATTATGTTTAATGAACTATTACAATCATCTATGTTTTGATAACCTTTGCGATACTTACTGAAATTTCTCCAATATGATTATGGGAGCACATCGTAACGGATAGATATTTAAATATATGATCATTTAATGAATCTGAATATGAAAAAGCATAATAATTTGCAGCAATGCATTTAAATGCACATACTCTAATCAAAACCATATTCTTAGAAATGGATGATATTGATCCTGCTTGTGATGAACTTGAACAATTATTAAACATTGTATTAGTAATATTTATATTATATGACCTGTCATTAACATACATTACGCCTCCTTAACCAACAAAAACGGTAGTTCGAGCAAAAAAACATTTATCAACATAATTATGCTCATTAAAATATGACCTTCCTGTATCAATCGTTTGGTTTTTATATGCCCCTGTTAGAACACTTAGAAAAAAGACAATACCCCTAAATTTTGGAAATCCTCTGCTAATTTATTAATTAGGGCATTCCTTTCAAGCTCAATTCTGTGAAGTTAGAATTTATAATCGGTGTCGAGGTGGCCTTTTTCGATTTTCAATAATTCTAACTCAATGTTATCCATGTTGCTTGTGTGGTTTTTCCTCTGAATGGGCTCAGCAACAGGATGGATACCATGTTTTCTTTTCATTATTCTGTGTACGTTTAAAATTAAACACTTTTTACTATTTGGGTGTCAGAACAATAACCATACCTTTAGGATAGAGTCCAAGTGACTCCATTGTACCATCGTCAGTATATATATTACCGCTCAATGAATCGCATACCTCGAAACCTTCGATACCATATTCTTGCTCAATAATCCTCCTTACTTCTCTCATTTTCATTTGCTATTCTATTGATATTTCTTGATTACTCTTCGGTGGAATTCTAATCGTAAGTTTTCCGTCTCCCTTACCGATGCTATCTTTAGAAAATGATGTGCTATTTCCATTGTTTTGAATGAACTTTGCTTTTCCTTTATAAGTATCTGGCTGCCTTTTGTCATCTATCTTAAAAGATACGCCATCAGGATGCTTTTCTTTAAACTCCATTGGGTAGAGCCCCTCAAAAATGTCTTTAAAGAACTGGACACTCAAAGAGATTATGTGGTCTTGGATTTCCATTATCTACAGAGAAGGAGTCACTACTAAGAGTGATCAAAATAGGTTTCTCAAACGCAACTCTGGCAATGTTGTTCTCCAATTTATGAGAAGGCTTGTTTCTGCTTGCATAATCATTCAATTCCACAATTTTCCGCATAAATAATTCCATATCTTCTGGTCCATGAGGATATGTCATATCTTGAGGCCCAGGACCCCC